>WLWF01001915.1_pt1 | contig 15895 bp, 29 predicted proteins | sample 6718331 | NCBI WGS metagenome assembly WLWF01 (sample SAMN12718692, study PRJNA515312) | sponge metagenome | isolation source: marine sponge | host: Mycale hentscheli | place: New Zealand: South Island, Marlborough, Capsize Point | collected 2003-05-01
ACACAACTCGTGCTATCTCAGCACAAATCTTAAGACATAGAAGTTTTGACTATCAAGAATTTTCTCAAAGATATGCAATTGCTACTGAATTGGAGATGCCACATCTTCGGAGACAAGATGTAGTTAACCGACAAAACTCAATTGACGACTTGCCTCAAGCAGTATCTGAAAACTTTGGTGAAGATATTGCCAAACATTTCAGTGACGCTAAGGATCTTTATCAACGTATGCTTGACGCTGGTGTTGCTAAAGAGTCAGCAAGATCAGTGTTACCATTAAATACAGCAACCAGACTCTATATGTCTGGAACTATTCGTAGCTGGCTGCACTATATCGACTTACGTAGCTGGCATGGCACACAATGGGAGCACACACAGATTGCTCTTAATGCTCTAGCAATTCTGAAAGAGCAGTTGCCAACAATTGCAGACGCTATGTGGCCTAATGAATCGCTTACAGAAACTCCAAGAGTGCTTAGCAATAGCACAGAAGCACAAGAATCCTGACATGGAAGCAAACATTAAACTTGCTATTGAAGAAGAGCGTAAGAATCCTTGCGATGATGTTTATCCTGACCCCACGGATGACTGACTTAGTTCTTACACTGAGTACGGCGAACAAATAATGCTTACTCAGAATGAATTTTATAGCAGCTACCGTTGAACTCAAAGATATCATCAGTGATTCAATCAACGCTTATGGGCTGGACTATCGCGGTGCTAACGCTGTCGTGCCCTCTAATGGTCCTGCTAGCGAGGTCCGATTCAGGGTTCTCTGCTACAACCGAGAAGGTCCAAAGCTTCAGAACTTCCTTGATTGGAAACCAGGCACCCGTGCGTTAGTCACTGGCAACATTGTTTTCTCCGATGACACAAGCAAGCCTCTTGACTTAATCGTTACCACGATTGAACAGAACATTCCTAAAGATATGTACTGTAATCAAGTTGTATTAGGTAATGCTTTCTTCGGTGCAGACGAAGTTAAAGAACGTAAGAACGGTATGGTTGCCACCAAGATTGGCACAACATTAGACAACCAAGATGTAACGACTTGGCTATTCCTTGAATTACATGAACAACGCAAGAATAAACTCACTGACCGACTCCGCAAAGGACGTGCTATCTGCGTCCAAGGATATCTCCGTGAATATCGCAAGGACGACAGTGACAGCCCTTATCGGGCTATCGTCGCAAACGACTTCACTACTCGAAAGGAGCTCGCAAAAACTAACGGAGGTCGCACGCAAACGGGACAGGCAGCGGGATACACGGAGACGGACCCAACGCCGGACTACTAGTCGAATGGATATTGAAGACAACTACCCTGATTGGTATTAATGACTAACAATGAAAGAGTGTTGCTTGCATACGATTTAATGATTGAGAGTGTGCATCAACCTGATAATGAATTACGTAGCGCTGCTAAAGAGCAGGACTGCTACGTTCACTTAATGAAAGTCAGAGAAGATATGCTCGACTATTTACAGTCTTGCAGAACAATGGTCTCTGACCTTACACACAAACACCGTATGCCTAACGCTAAATAATATAATGGACTAATTACTTGTACCCCAAAGCTCTCACGTGAGGGCTTTTTTAGTACCAAAAATTTTCCACACTAAATGTAAATAACACTTATGCTTATAGGTGTCAAATAAATATATCAAATGACCCTACAAGTTTTACCTCCAGAAATGCTGGAGACACAAGATAAAATCGAAACTAAAGAAGCACAACCCTACTGGAAACCTAGTTCACTTAAAGATGGAGAGTCAGAAGAATTCAGACTACTTGGATGCTACGAAACAGGTCACGCCATTATGGGTTGGCAGTACGCTTCAGAAATTCAAGATCCTAAGTCGGGAGACTTACGCTTCAATGGCTATGTTGTTACTCGCAGTCATCCTGGCCAACCTGCTGATATTGCTAGAGAAACCGACTGGTCCAAAGCAGAACGTCCCAAGATTGACGGCACCTTCGTCAAGCCTCGTCGTTTCCTTGCCTGGGTTGCAACCTCTGCAGCACGTGGTCGACTAGAAGTTCTATTCATTGAACAGAAATCTATTCGTGAACAACTGACTGAGATTCTCCAAGAAGTTGAAGACTACACCTGGACTGAAGAAGGTCTTGCTAATTTCTCTATTAAGATTACCAAGAAAGGTACAGGTCTTGAAACTAGGTATACCCTAATGCCTAAGGTTCGTGCAGTGCCTGACAAAATTAAAAAGCAATGGGCTACTGAAAGCGAAACCATCTGGCTTCCTAATTACTTCGAAGGTAAAGACCCATTCGATGGTAAACAAGTTGAAGAGAAAGGACTACCTGCTGGTGGTACTGACAAACGTGGAGCACACGTAAAACCTGCTACAGCTAAGAAAAAAATTGAAGATACTAACGAGGAATTCTGATGACAAACATTAATACCGAAGGCTTGCCTCCAGAAATGCAGGCACGCATTGCTGAAATCATTGAGAAAGCAAAAGCTAATGCCATTCAACCAATGGCACCTGCCGCTCCTACTCAACCTGGCCCTGTCGTAGCACCTGGGCTACAAAACCCTGGCGCTCTAGCATCACGTCCACCTTCACTGATGGATCACATCATTGCTTTACGTGGTGAAGTTGCTGACCTACGTCAAGAGAATCTTGATCTACGGCAACAAGTACACGCATCTGCACAAGTAACTGAGGCTGTAGGTCAAGCAGTAGGTTCGTTATATCAAATGTTTCAACAGCAAACCGAGACTTCAACTTATAGCTCAGGCTTCGAAGCGGCGCAACCGTCGCAAGTAGATGACTTCTGATGCCTTACAAGGATCCTAAGGTCCGTGCAGCTCATCATGCAGAATATCAACGTCGACCATCGTCTATAGCTAAACGTAAACAAACATACGCTTCACTTTCACCTGAAGATAAAGCTAAACGCAATGCTCAATGTAGAGAACGTGATGCCCATGTAGTCGCAAAGCGCAGGGAATTGCTTAGTCAGTTCCCATGTGCTTGCTGTAAAACACAAGATGATTCAGTCATCCAGTGGCATCATGTTAATCCTGATGATAAAGTTTTTCACGTATCTCATCACAAACATCCAGAAGATAAATGGTGGAACGAAGTACTTAAATGTATTCCAGTCTGTGCGAATTGCCATGTAAAAATTCACAAACAATTAATATGTCTACTCCCGATACATCTGTAAAGCATGATAAGCCTTATCGTATACAAACGTCAGCAGGCTTCCGTAAATACCTATGCTCCGGTTTATATCTACCTTCGGTCACAACAGTCCTCAGTGGTACTGAAAGTGAAAAGTCCAAAGCAGGTCTCCGTAACTGGAACATTAACAACCCTGGCAAGTTAGAAGAAGCTGCTACTCGTGGTTCAGCGATACATCTTGGCTGCGAGAACTACTTAAGAGGTCTTCCGCCAGGTGTACCTGATGAGTACCAAGACTTCTGGACTGGTATCACACAGTACCTTGATTGGTTTGATGTACTCCACTGGAGTGAAAGACCATTAAGAAGTGACTGGTATCATTTACGTTCTGATGATAAAGAGGTAGCATATGTGTGGTCAACAGAGCACTTATATGCAGGATGTCCAGATTTAATCGGTGAAATCGGTGGCGTCAAGGTCATTGCAGATTTCAAGACATCTAATGCACCTTATATGAGCTCGTTCCCTGACAAGGGAGACCGTATGGGATTTGGAGGCTTCCGTAAATATCAGAAGTGTGCTCAACAAATGGCTGCTTATCGGCTTGCCCTTGAAGAACGCACAGGTTTTAAATGTGATGTAGCTTTGATTATTGTTTCTACTCCAGAAACTACTCAAGGTATTTTCATTGATGGAGACCAAATGGATTTAGCTGAGTCTAGATTCGTTAAGCGATGTGCTCAATTCCACGAGCTCTTCCCTCCTGACCCACAGGAGATTGCGCTAAAAGAATAATGACAACTCAATTTATATATGAAACTCAAGTTAAGTGTCCATAAATCCTGCAAGAATAAAGCTAATCCACAAAAAGTTGCTCGTGGTTGGAGCAATATTTATGAGGACATCACTTGGCTACTCGGTTGGGTACAGCACGGCTACGGCTGGACTGCTACTCACTTTGTAGACAAGCACCGTAAAGCAGAGAATGCTAGCGGTAGTAACCTCGTCGTCATTGACTTCGATGGTGATACAACTCTCGATAAGTTCTGGGATACCCAGACTGCTAAGGACTGGTGCATTGCTACCTATACATCTTCAAGTCATACGCTTGCAGAGCATAGGTTCCGTGCACTCTTCCCTTTAGGTAAAGCATTAGAAACTGCATCACAACATCGCGGTGCTTACTGGCTTGTAGTCAATCGCTTGCTCCAAGAGCTTGGACTTGAAGAGCTAAAAGATAACTGCGGTCAGAAACCAGAGCGGTTGTGGTATGGCAATACCAAAGCACAGGTCAGACTCAATGATGATGCACTGGTACCAGACTTCCTGCTCAATGATATTGAGTACGAAGAAACGACTGCTTATGTTCACTCAGATACAACTGACCTCGATGTCAGACGCTGTCAGTGGCTCCTACGTGAGTTCCTAGAGACGTCTGACGACGGTGAGTATGAGTCTTACTTCGTACCAGTTATGGCTGCCTGCGCTGGCGTAGGTCACGTCTTGTTTGATGACTGGGTTGACTGGGTCTTACGTGGTCACCACGGTGAGAAGCCAGAGAACTCACAGCCATTCAAATGGCACGGTCTTGGTAACTTTGCTGGTCATACTTCACTGTATGCATTAGCTAAAAAGCAGGACCGTAGCTGGACTAGTAAGCTTCCACGTGAGCTAGTCTTTGGCGCTGCAGGTACAGCTGTAGGTTATACAGAAGTTGACCCTCAACCTGATTTTGCAGACGTTATACTTGCAGCGCAGAGTAAATTAATACCGGAGAAAAATATGATCGAACCAGAACCGTTACCTGATGTATCGGTTGCCAAACGTAAAGGTCGCCCTAAGAAAAGTAGTAGTGATGCAGCTGCTGAACGTGAAGGTGATGTCCTTCAAGTCAAAGAAATCCTTAGCGACTTACGTAAGAATGAACTGACTGGTGCTATCGAATACACAGATAGCACTGGTCGCACCATTGCTTTACAAGGTAATGACCTTGACCTAATGACTACCAAGCTTGCTTGTGAGTTCGGTGTCTTCATTCCTGAGCCACGGGTTAAAGCAGCTGTTCAATATGCAGCAGGTAGAAATTCATACTGTCCTATCCGCCGCTACCTTGACCACTGCAGTGCTCACGCTAAGCCTCACGAAGAATGGGCAACCATTGGTGAGGTCTTCCTAGGCAATAAGCATCACATCGCCACCCTCGCCATGCAACGCATGATGATTGGTGCGGTCGCCCGTGCTTATAACCCTGGCTGCTCAATGTCCTGGCTACCAATTCTTGTTGGTGCACAGGGTGTTGGTAAGTCAATGTTCAGCCGTAACCTTGTTCCTAATGATCTGTTCGCTGAGGTTTCAACACCTCTCGATACATTGATGAAGGAGCAGTACAGGCTGCATATGGCTTGGATGCTTGAGCTACCTGAGATTGATAACTACTTCAACGTCAGAAATATTGAGAACTTTAAGAACTTAATTACCTCTCGCGTTGATGAAGTACGCTATCCTTATGCATCGTTGCCATCCAAACTTCCTCGTAGGTTTGTGATGATTGGTACAACGAATCGCAACCAGTTCCTTGTAGACAGCACGGGTAACCGTCGCTTTGTTCCACTAGAAATTGGCGGTGGCTTCCAAGTTCCTTGGGATCGACTGCGTGATGAGCGTGATTCTCTATGGGCTGCAGCCGTTGCTGCCTATAGAAACCACGAGCGTTATGAATTTGATAGCGGTGAAATCGCTGCTATCTCTGAATACATTCAAGAGTTCGGTGACCCCGATCCTTGGATGGATAAAGTCTCTGCTTATATTTCAATTAGGCCAGAGGTTACAGCTGCTGAGGTCCTTACCAATGCACTGGAACTTGACCCTCGTAACCAAGGCAGACGTGAAGCACGTCGTGTCGCTGATGTTCTGCAGTCTATGGGCTGGAGACGGCTAGTGACCTCACGTAAAGACGCAAACGGTAAGTCCAAGTCCGTAAGGATTTGGCAACGACCTAAGAATGATCCTCTTAATGATGATCATATCTTGAACGATTTCTGATAACTCGCATACATTTCCAATGAAAGCAAACGATATTCAAATCGGACTACGTGTCCGTGTGGCTTCAAATGATATGACTGCCCTTGTTGTAGGTCAGCCTGAGTACTATACCCCCAGAGCTAAACTAGTTCGTATAAAGTATGAAAATAGTACACGCTATGAGTATATGATTTCTAATCAGTTAGAAGCATTACCTATGGAAGAGCAGTATGTAAAGCTTGGCGGTAACTATGTAAGACCTGACAATAGTTTTTGATTATGAGTGAAGCACAGCCCAGTAAAAAAGTAGGAGGTCACGCCTACGGTAGACGACATCAAACGATGTCTAATACAGCAGAAGAAGGTGAACTCTGTATTTACACTGGGCATTCGCTCGGTAGATTCTCTTCTCACTCAATGCGTTACGACAGCCATCAAGCTTGCGTTCGTTGCGTTGCTGCTGCAAGAGAAGGGCGTATCTCATTTGACATTGACCGTTTACTTAAACGTGAACGCAAACGTGCCTTAAAGTTCTGGTCTCAAGTAGACATCGGTGACCCTGATGAATGCTGGAAATGGAATGGCACAATAAATAATCGCACTAAACAACCTCAATTTTCTTGGAGACGTCATGGTATTTCTAGTTCCACGCAGCACCATCCTCAACGTGTTGCAATGTGGTTTAGCTGGGGGGACTTGGGATTCACAGGAGTTAAAACAACTTGTGGAGAAAAGTATTGCTGTAATCCCTTCCACCTCATCCCCCAAAGAGTGGGAGTCTTTGTTGACCAAGATAGTTACCTCGAAAGCTTTGAGTTAGCGTGTCAACTTCATACACTTAAGCAGCAAGTAGCTGAGTATATGATTGAAGAAGCATTGAAAGAACAAGCACGGATTGATGAGTCAGAAGAGATTGATTCTCGTGCTGACTTACTGCTTAATCCAGAGACTGGATTTGCAGAACGTTTCGAAGCTGTGATGACCGATATGCTCGCTGGTCGTCACACTAGTCAAACAGAACCTTCAGACCCTGGTCTATTTCGTAAGCCCTCAGATAACGAAGAAACTAATGAAGAGTTCTAACCTCACTATTTTCTATTAACTAACTTAAACTAATCAAAGAGTCATTCAATTATGTCTAGACGCACAGACCTACTTCAAGCCCTCGTTCAATCCGACAAGTTCGGTGAAGAGAAAAAACAGGAGCAGCAATTCCTTATTGCTACTGCTGAGTTAATCCTTTATGACCTTGTTAACATCGCCCTTGCTGGTGTTGAAAGGAGCGGCGCTGGTTCACTTGTTATCAATTTACAAAACGACTCCACGACATTTATGTCTGGTCACTCGATTGAATTTGATATTAGAACTGCTGAACGCGAAGAAGATACTGACATCCTTGAGTTCCTACGTGGACTGATGGAAGAGATTGATGAGAATGACTGGAGCAAAAATGTTTTAATTACGTTGATTAGTGATGCTGGAACAAGAACATTTGCTGTCGAAGCAGGAGGGAGCCAAGAAAGCCTCCGAGCGCTTGCAGCAGAATTTAGCGGATAAGCTTAAGTCTCAAGGTCTCAAGCTGCCTCTCTACCCGACGCCTCAAATTATTGAGCGTGCTCGTGAAGTGATGGGCGGCATTGACTTTGACCCTACCTCAGACCCTGTACAACAGGTACTGGTAAACGCTACGTCTGTTCCATCGATAGAAATCAACCCTTTACAAGAGCACTGGCACGGCAACGTGTGGGTCTCTCCTAAAGGAGCTGTACGTAACTCACGTATCTGGTTTAACAAAACAATTAATGAGTACCGCAATGGTCACATCAATAGCTTTGTATTTTTTACCAGTGCTTCTGAGTTAGTTCGAGCATCACCCGTCATCTGGGACTACCCAGTCTGTATACCGTTTAAACGTATCAAGCAACTTAAAGCAACCACTGGTGGCTTTGAACCTGTCTGTCCCTCTACTTGGAATGCAATTGTCTATGGTCCACCATTAGAGCAAATCATTTCATCAATCGACAAAGTCTCCCTGTTCTATAACAGCTTTCGTGACATCGGCAGAATTATTTACAATGAATTCGCTGGTGATAACTGGAACAAAGACCTTGAATACTATGACGCACAACGGGGACAACTGTAATGAGTAAGCATATTAACCAAGCGTGCTTGTATAACTTACCATCTGGTGCTGCTGTGCATCCCTGTCGTCTCATTCATAAAGATGGCACACTGATGTGGAAGCACGCCCTGCTTTCAAACAATAACGAAGCTAATATTCCTAGTTGCACTGCACACGAAACACATATACAAAAAACTGCTCAGCGCTTAGAAGAACTGAACAGTTGGGTATCACAAGATATTGAGCCTTGGCAATGTTTCATTCCTTATGCCTGGTATTCACCATTTGATAGTGAACTAACTGAAGGCATCTGCGTCTACTTTACGCACGCTATCTATAAGAATGACGACATCTACGAAACACTAATGCCTCACATTCAAGAACACGAGACATTAGAGCTTAGAGATAATCTGTTATTCTTCAAGCGGTGTTAATCCAGCTGCATGATTTGGATAGCACTCAAGGTATGCATCCATCGGTATCACTATGTAGTCAGCTGTTAGCCTGTTGTCTAAGTAATCAACTGTCATCCAACCAGGCTCACTTTCTACAGCACCAGTGATGGTGTATCCAGCCAGTATGCTGCAAAAGATTAATGGTGTCATTGTGTTTCTCCTAAGTGTTTAATCAACCGTTCTAGATACCACTGAGCTTTCTTACTATCCTGTGGTGCATTTCCTTTCAGCCATAGACGTAGCAGATACTTCAGTGCTTGTGCTTGAAGCATCCCTGCTTTTACGTCAGGTGCATCTTGAATTGCTTCCTCAATGATATCGATTGCTTCCTGTGTACCACGTGTGTAGTGGGCAGGACTATTGACCATATCGTTCTGTGCTTCTGGATGATAGAAGCTACCGTCGTTATCGACTGGTCCTACTCGTCCGCTTTTAACCCTATCAATAAGATTTTGAATTGAAGTGCACCATTCATCTTCTTCTGGATTCACTCTTTCATGCTGGAACCTATCAATGTCTTCTCTGATTGAACGCACACGATTAACTGCCTCATTAATTGGTGTGTCCTTCCCACCGTCATAACCTTCAACAATCTTCAGCCAACGCTTGCCGTCTTTCAAGTCGGCTTGGTTATACATAGACAGGTTAGGTAAGTCCCAGTTCTTGTTGTTCTTAGGTGTCTCATCATCTAAGTATTCCCAACCCTTGTCCTTGTTCCACTCTTCGAATGCTTCATATTCTTTCTTGAACTTGTCGTAATCCATGTATCGCATTCACGTGTTTCACTACCTAATATAGAAGAGAATAAATAATAATGAGAGATATGCCCGCACCTAAAGGTGACCCCTGTTATATCAAAAATAAAGACCGATACTTTATGTCCATTGCTACTGCAATCGCCCGTGGCTCAACGCATCCGCTTGTTCCTGGTGGCTGTGTATTGATACGAGACCGTGAAGTAATTGGTGATGGAAGGTCCGTATTATGTGAATCAAAAGTTGAAATTGATTGTATTACTTATGCCATTGCCACTTGCGCTAAACGTGGCACGCCTACCACTGGAGCTACCATTTACAGCACGCGCTATCCATTCTCTGCTTCTGTCTTTCAGGCTTACCTGATGGGCATCCGTAGGTTTGTTGTTGCCGCTCACGAATGGGAGCCTTACTATAAGGATGAGTTCAGGCGTGCAGCACGGCTGGCAAGAGAGTTGTCTATAGCTATTGAACCTTTGTTTGATGATGTAGACCAACGGTTCACGGAGAACCCTCACGAGCTCGATGAGTTCGACCCAAAAGATAAATCTAATATTGAAAATGACTGATGAAACTGATCCAATGATTGATTGGGAAATAAAGATGGAAGCTTTCTGTTACCGCGATTGGGAACTGAAACTACTACGTGAAGGTGCTAAATCTTCAACAACTGCAATGGGTTTAATGGCTCTTAAAAAACGTTATAAAAAAATCATGGGTATTAATGACTGAACTACTATTTGACATTGAAAGCACCGGCTTACTGCGCCGTGGCTCTACTATTCACTGCATTGTTATGCGTGATATGGATACAGTAGAAGAAGCACAAGTGTTTGATTACAAACCTGAGCGTGCTGTTATTCAAGGCGTTAAGCAACTAGAAAATGCTGACGTGCTTATTGGTCATAACATTATTAACTATGACATCCCCCTCCTCAAGGAACAGTTTCCAGACTTTGCCCCTAGAGGTCAGATGCTGGATACTCTTGTTCTCTCCCGTCTTTTTTATCCCCATATTTCTGACCGTGATTTTGAAAGACGCCCTCAAGGTATGCCGCAAAGGCTCTACGGAAGACACAGCCTCGAAGCATGGGGGCATCGACTAAAGTGTTTTAAGGGTGACTTCGGTAAGCACGAAGCTGCTTGGGATAAGTACACACCAGAGATGCTTGACTATTGCATCCAAGACACGATGGTGACTGTAAAACTATATGAACTATTGAGGAGGAGAATGAATGAAAATTCCTGATTGCGTTTCACTTGAGATGACAATGGCCACACTGATGGCTGAACAAGAAGCCAGTGGGTTTAAGTTTGATATGGATGCAGCTGAACGTGTCAGAGAAAATCTCGCATGTGAGGCTAAAAGTATTGAAGAAAAAATTCACAGCATATATAACTATTACCCTGGTAAAGTCTTCACACCAAAACGGACTTCTAAGAAGACTGGTTATGTAGCAGGTGCACCAATGACCAAGCTTGTGGACTTCAATCCAACAAGCAGGTTGCATATTCACTGGGCGCTATCGACGTTCCGTGGTGCTCGTTTTACTAAGGTCACTGACAGTGGTAAGCCAAAGGTTGATGAAGCAACGCTCTCTGAGATTAGAGACCTAGCACTTGCTTCTGGTAATCAAAGACTGCACGACGAATGCGATATGTTTATTCGTTTGCTCACCTTGCAAAAGCATATGGGTCAGCTCAGTGAAGGTGCTAACTCCTGGTTTAACTCAATTGAAGAAGACGGCTGCATTCATCACAGCTGCACTCTTTCTACACAGACTGGGCGTAACGCTCACCGTGGTCCCAACTTGGGCCAGGTCGTTTCTGCACCGTGGGCTAGGGAATTGTTTGTCCCCTTCCCTGGTCACGTAATGGTTGGCGCTGACTTAGAAGGCATCGAGCTTCGGGCATTAGGGCACTACCTCGCCAGATTCGATGAAGGAGCGTTTGCTGAAGTTGTCTGTAATGGTGACATTCACCAGCAGAATGCTGACCGTGTGGGATGCACAAGGCCTGAGGTCAAAACCCTGACCTATGCGTTCATCTATGGGGCGGGCGATGCAAAACTTGGCCATAGCTTGCACCCTGAGTACTCTGATGCACAGAAGAAAGCACTTGGTTCTGACCTACGTCGTAAGTTCCTTGACGCAATCCCTGGACTAGAGCCACTGATTAATGCAGTGAAGCTCAAGGTACGTGAGACTGGCAAGCTCAAAGGCCTGGACGGTCGTCCAATCTTCTGTGACGGCGAACACAAGAGTTTAAATTTCTTGCTTCAATCGTGCGGGGCCATTCTGAGTAAGCGTTGGTGTGTCATCTCTCAAGAGCTGCTTGATGCCGCAGGTCTTACCTATAACTCTGACTACACACGTTGCGCCTACGTGCACGATGAAATTCAACTCAGCGTTTTACCTCAAGAAGCTGAACGTGTTAGACAATTGTTGATACAAGCAGCGCCGCTGGCTGGAACTTATTATAACTTTAAGGTTCCAATTACAGCAGCTGGTGCCATCGGTAATTCTTGGCAAGAGACACACTAGCAGCTCACATTCTTTACTATTAGTAGCTAGAGTATTCGTATGGAATATTATGTCTATACCTACTTTTACGAAGATGGAACTGCTTACTATGTAGGCAAAGGAAGTCACAAGCGTATCTTTATGCGCCACGATGTTCCAGTTCCCGAGCAATACCTTATTCAATACTTCCCTTTTAAAACTGAAGTAGAAGCTTGGGATACAGAGATACAATTGATAGCTCTGTATAGACGTCAGCAAGACGGCGGCACACTTATGAATTTATCTACAGGTGGTGCTAGTGGAACAGCTGGTGTAGTCCGCACACCAGAGCAAAGACAGCAGCAAAGTATTACAGCTAAGCGCTGGATAAAAGAACAAGGACACCCGCAACAAGGGCGGCGTGGCTCACGTTCTCACAATAGCTTACCTTATATAATTACAACACCAAGTGGCGATAACATAAACATACTAGGTCTTACACAATTTTGTCGTGAAAATAACTTAAGTCCTAGCGCATTAGTTGCTGTATCTAAAGGTAAGCGTAGGCATCACAAAGGATATACAGCTTGTGTCAATAACGTCGAAAATTAGTATGTGGATCATATATTTGATCTAAAGTATCTGCAGCTTGACTAGGACTTATATTAAAGTAATTATCTTTTTTGCCGTTCCTATTTGGATATGCAAATGCTGGTTGATGTGCACCATACACTCTTCCATTTGTTTTTACTACAAAACTAGGCTTACCATCATTTGTAGAAACTCCTGTTCCTTTATCTAAATCAAAAAGCACACTTGCTTGCTGTCCTTGCTCCATGCCCATCTTATTTGTAGCCAGCGTCGCTGCTTCGCCAACATCAGCTAGGTCACTTGGCCCAAGGTCCATTGCCATGCCAGCCATTCTTGATTGAGCCATGATTGTTATTTCACTATTTAATTATTGTATCTAACCAGTGAATGGTTGATACATCTGCTCTTTATACATTTTTCCTACGTTATCTGCTCCTCTACTTCCATCGTAAACAGTAGTATCAATCCTGTTATTTATTGAATGAAGCAATCCTGCTGCATCAGCTTGAATATGTCTAGGTGATCTATCCACTTCACTTGCTCCATATCCTTTTCCACTAATTGGATTTGCACTTCCTGGATGATTAACAACAGCACGACGAGAGCCATCTCTTATAACTAATCGTGGGTTACCATCATTTTTTCTAATTCTAATTCCATTTTGTAAGTCCATTACTACACCAGCAGTATTCCCTTGCTCCATTCCCATGGCACCGGCAAGGTTACTAGAGTCAAATCCACCGCTAGATGATTGCTTGCGTCGCAACGTTCTCTTTTTAGGTGGACGATTGCTTGGGTTCCTCTTGTTAAACTCTTCTAATGTTCTTGGGCCTAATCGAGCAAGGTCCCCAGTTCCTCCCATGCGCTGTTCCATTTCGTTTAAGTATTCTTCGCCACCTTGCTGTGCATCTTCTGGTGCATCCATTAACATTCGAGATCCAGGAGCTCCTCCTTCAATTGGATTCGCGTAAGAAGGATTTGTGTCACCTAAATAGCTCTTACCATTTCCATGAATATAAAGTCCTGGATCACCATCATTAATTGCACCAGCTTTACCAGCTTCTGGAAATGAATGAACACTCGCTTGATCACCTTCTCTTATTACCATACGCACAGCTGGATCTGATGCACCACCTAGCTCATCAATGATTCCATCGACGTATGAATTCTTAAGAGCTTGTGCTTTATCTTTAGAGGCAGCCATTGTTATATCTAATACTCATCTCATTGTATCGTGTTTATTACATACTTACACTAGGCTTATGCATAAATGTTCCACCCTTAGACAAATGCTGCTTGTTATTTAAATCAGTTTTAATTTTGTTTGCAAGTCCACTCATCCCTTTTTCTATATGTGGCATCAGATATTCGTTAACTCCTGTGTGAATCAACGTGGCTGCTAACTTTTGTAAGCCGACTCCACCTGCCATTCGCATCGTTGCTGGCTGCGTATTTGCATTCACCCCAAATGATCTAGGACTATGAACACCCGTGCCTGATCTTGAAAGCGTTCTCCCTTCTGCTTTTTTCATAGCATGGTTAAATGTATAATCTTTAGCTTTCACTAAGCCATCACCTATTCCACTAAGTGTTTTTCCTATATCCATTTGTTTGTATTCATGCTACCTGTCTATTATATTCTTTATATAATAAAGTCTATGGAACAAACAGAGATTACATTTACAATGAATGAGCGTTCAGTTCGAGCGTTACATTCAGCTGTAGTCTTTACCCTAGAGAAGTGGGCAGGTCAAGGAGAGCTTGATCAAGAGTGTTTAATAGGAATTAAACCATTTCTTCAGGGATGTATATTTGAATTTAACTACGACTTGAACATAGACTAGTTATACTAGTAATACGTTCATCCCCTGACAAAGTGGGACGCAAGTAAGCAAGTTAAGTGCTGAAGGAACGGGAAACTACACCTCACTATGGAGTTTCCAATGACTACTATCCAAGCAATGAGCCTTGATAACGCTCGTAAGCAAATGGCGCGTGCTCGTAAAGAGCTTGAACTCGCCCGTATTAATGACACCCACTACCGTGGTGTTGAATACACACCTGTATCTCAGCCTCATGAAACACACGGCACCTTCGTTTATCGAGGCCGCACTTACACTAAATAACACCTAAGCCTCCGCTAACGCGGAGGTTTTTTTGTTTCTTTAGTAAACAGGCTTCTCTGGCCTTAGTTCCTTACTACGTCTTACCTTCGCACCTTCTTCTCTATTACGTGCTTGTTGCAGTGCAAGTCCAGATGTGAAGCCACCTGTACCTGGCTTCTGCTCTTGCCTTCCTACGTTTGTCTTATTAGCCCACGCTAGTTGACCCTTACGTGCACGAGCCTTTGATACAGCCTTCATACGATTCGTAGGATTATATTGCGCTCTGTCTTCAGCGCTCAAACGACGGCGATCAAGTGGCTTATTACGTAGGTTCGTTGACTTCACTTATGTATATCGCCACGGTTCTTTCATTATATATCCTTTGTGGCTGTACTCTACTAGCGGTTGTACTTCACCATCGACTTCAAAGCACACGACCCAGTCGCTAAATTTATCAAGCAACTCGTCAGGAATGCTGTCTGCTAATTGATCGACTGCTGCAAGCTGATGTGGTGTACCTTCGTATGCTTCAAAGAACTTACGTAGGTCTATTCTCACAAGCCTACTTCCTGGTTCAGTTTATTGACTGCTTTAGCAATAGGCATCACAGTCGTCATAATCTTCTGCAGTAGCTCTTTATCTAATGCTTCATTGCGATTCTCAATAAGCTCTACTCTTGCGACAAGTGCTTCGTATTCTTTACGGTGTTTTGTCTGCTGCTGCTGTGTAAACTTAAGGCTAATAAGCAGGGCGAGGACTGGGCCGACGGCAAGTTCAATCATTTATATGTACTTAACTGCGATAAGTCTAGCTAAAATTATCCAATCATAAGACCATCATCTGACAAGTCATCGTCTTCCCAACCTTCATCATCAATGTCAACAGGAAGGCTATCATCTTCGTCTTGCATCATAAGCAACGTCATAAATGTGTCTTCCGAAATGATCTCAGGAAGACCCACTTGATTTTCGTCAATCTTAAACATAATGCCATTAGACCTGAGCGTCTCCTGTACTCCATTCTTCTGCTCCATACGTGACTTAAGCAGGCGCAAGGCAGTTTTTTCTAAAGCTGGGCGGCTCATACGACCCACTTCGTACCTTGCTCTCGTTAAGGCAAATCTCTGTTCTAGCGTGAGTGGGTTCATCTAATTCTTCCTCTATAAATCTTTTGTTGCTAATCCATTCTTCGATA
>WLWF01001916.1_pt1 | contig 15894 bp, 14 predicted proteins | sample 6718331 | NCBI WGS metagenome assembly WLWF01 (sample SAMN12718692, study PRJNA515312) | sponge metagenome | isolation source: marine sponge | host: Mycale hentscheli | place: New Zealand: South Island, Marlborough, Capsize Point | collected 2003-05-01
AGTAGTATACGTTCTGGCGACTTTCTATCCCACTTTCTAAAACTATGGATAGTATGAGGTAAGGGATATAAATTAGCCGTTTTATAAAAACAAAAATGGCGACTTTCTATCCCGGATTTAAAAATATGCTTTTCATTACTTTCAATTTTAGAAACTTTAAACAATGAGGGGTATAATACCGTATATACGGACGGACAACGTGAGTTGATTAATACGATATTATAAATCTACGAAATTAATTTAATTATTAAAAAATATATTTACCCTTATATATCAAAATGAATTATTTAAAAATAATAATGAAAAAATTATTTGTTAAACCAGATAAACCAAAAGAAATTAAAATAAGATATAACGATATGACAATATACCAGAAACGAGAATATCATCGCCAGAGACAACAGGGAATATTGATACTCTGCCCAGTCTGTAATTATACCATAAGCAGCTATAAACGTAAACAGCATTACAAAACAAAAAGACATATAAATAATTTAAAAAATTATATTATCTAATATATATAAATGAAGAGGTGCGATTGTTCAAGATATTATTCTAGCAATTGTAAATTTTGTTGTGAATTATTTTTATTAAAATTATATTTACAAATATATAATTACGATCATAAAATTTACAAATTGATAATATGAGTAATTTAGTAAATAACAGATGGAAAAAAGATTCGCCGGAATATAAAAGGCTAGAGACTAATGCCAGATTTAGAGGAGCTAATAATTTTGGACTATCTGATAGACTTAACAAAAAATATTTTGTAGTATATGATGGAAAGAAGATACACTTTGGAGATAAGCGTTATAAAGATTTTACAATACATGGAGATAAGAGACGACGCGATAACTACAGAAACAGACACAAGGGCGTTAAATTAATTAATGGACAGCCCGCATATTTAGACAAACGACAGCCCGCCTATTGGTCATACTGGATTTTATGGTAATAATTAATTTATATATTTTTTTTATTACTTAATATATAAATACATAATGAAGGCCTGCGACAACTGCAAGAAGATTATAAAAATACAATTCTATATATTTTTAGAATCATCAGTCGCTAAATACTGTCGTCAATGTCATAATGCTTATAAACTACAAGAACAGAAACAAAATGAAATTGTAGCAGAGCCTAAACCCGTACCAATACAACTATCAGGAATTAAGAGATCATACGACTATTTAGATATGCCTAATTATGGATTTTTACCATTAAAAACATTAATGATTGATGACATTTTAGAATATGAAAAGGTTTAATTTTTATTTTAATCTAAAGATAAAAAGATATACATATATATAAAAAATAGTATATATTTTTACAATGCCAGAAACAAAATCAATATACAAGAAAATGTACAATAAAAAATATTATGAAAATAATAAAAAAAAATGTATTGAAAAAGTTATGGAACGATACCACGAAAAACGTGAGGAATGTATACAATACGGTATAGAAAGATATAAACAGAAACGGGGCGAACTATTAAAAAAAGCTAACACAAAATATACATGCGAATGCGGCGGCCGTTATTCTTATTCTACACGAGCCAGACATATAAAAACAAAAAAACATAAAAAATATTTAGACAATTTAGCATTATCTATGTGTGTTGCAATAGTAGATGAAATAGACCAAATAGAATAGAATACAAAATAAAAAGAAACAAAATAAAAAGAAATAATTTTCTTTTTTTTAATTCTATGAATAGAGCCCATATATTGAAAGTATTTTTTTTTTATTTCATCTAAAGATAAGGATATATATAAGTATAAAAAAAAATACTAATTATTTAATTAATTTTGTATTTATTATATATATCCTAGTATATATAACGAGAGAAAAATTATATCGACAGGATGCCACTTTCAAAACGCCAACAAAATTCTATAAACTGGAGAGAGCTAAAACGTATCTCTAACGGCCAGCATAAAGCGCGATGGAATATGAAAAACAGGCATTTAATAATCGCAGAAGAGCTTTCAAGATATAGAACCATAGCCAGAAACAGATTACTACTAGCAGGATTCACAGATAATAATAAAATTTTCGCATTAAGAGAATTAGAGAGAATTAGCAATAATTATAATCATAACACAATAGCATCAACATTAGAAGAAATTAAAAACGAGATTAAACTTTTTAATATTGTTAATGATCTTAAACCCGACAGCAAAGAAATAGAAATTAAATTTTCTATGGACGTCAAGGAGGCTAAAAATATTATATTAGAAAATGTAGATAAAAAGATTACAGACCCTAAACTAGCGATAAGAATTTTAATAGCTTCTTCTATATTAGACCAAACATATAAACTATCCTTCGAGTTTGGAAAAAATAATTCTACAAAAAAAAAATATATTAACCTTAACAGAAAAAATAAAACCCTTGTTTATATTAGAATGGTTATGGATGATTTCTCGGAGGACTATTCCGGTTATTTTGAAAACGGCGGAAGCGATGGAGAATATTTTAACGATTTAGATACATACAACGCTCCAACTCTTAGAAGATTTGAAGAAATTAAAACACCAGACAAGGACGGCGGATATTTCGCATTCTCTAATATGACGGATATTGATTTAGAAGATCTTCAAATATACAGCCCCGCATGTAATGGAGACCAGGAGCATTGTATTATTTTTGCATTAGAACAAGACGGTACTTGTACCAAAGAAGATATTAACAATGTTAAATTATCAATACCTAAAACTAATTTAAAAAAAAGAGATTTAGCCAAAATATCCGACATTCTAAAAAGACAAATAATAATATATTTATTTAGAGGCGATATGAAGGAAATAAGAAAAATGAAATATGGAAAACATAATAATAAACCACCTATTAATATAGCATTATATAAATCACATTATTTTATTAATAAAGATTATCCGATTAGTAAATATTTTGCTAATAATTATAATTTATTAAAAGATGAAAAGAACAGGGAACAGATAACCCAGCTCAGAATTAGAAACAACGGCAATAAAAGTTTTACATATAAAAAATGTAAAATATCTGCTTTGTTGTTGGTTCATTGTTTATTTAAACAGAATCTATTTACTCCTAGAGCTTCAACCATACAATCACATAAAGTTAAAGAAGATGATAAATCATATTTAGGTAATCAAGACTCCGAGCTAGCCAAACAACAGAAACCGCTAAAAATAGAGACGCCGGAACAATGTCATAATAAAAAAATTAGTTTATTCTTTGGAGATACTGAGACAGACGTGAATGGAGATAATCACGAGATCTTACTATCTGGCGTTATTGATATGGATTCTAAACAATCACACATAACAGATAATTTTTATGAGACATTAAAATTTATAGTATCTAAAACACTTAAAGGAAATACGGCGCATGTATATTATCATAATTTAAAATATGATAAAGCGGTATTCGACCAATATGTATATATTATGTCATCCGTAGAAAAAGCTAATTCCGTTTATTCTTTTACTTGTATGTTTCAAAAGACTAAAATTAAATTTATTGATTCTAATAAATTATTAGCATGTCCATTATCTAAATTTCATAAAATGTTCAATCTCGACATTGAAAAAGAAGCTGGCATAGCTTACAGTTTTTATAAATTAGGATCTAATAATTCTAATGTATCTGTCAATGAATATATTAAACATCTTAAACAAAATGAAATAAAATCATTTATTAATAAAATTAATAATAATCCAGATTTTAAATATGATGAAAAAAATGGTACATTTGATGCTATGGCATATTATAAGCATTATTTAAATTTGGATTGTTTAGTTCTTCGTGAAGGCTTAAAAGCATTTAACGAATGCGTAAAAAAAATTACAGATGATAGACTAACCATATTCTATCACGGTATCAATACCGCGGCATCCTTAGGCCATAAATTAGCATTAATTAACGGCTGTTATGATGGGGTTTATTCTGTATCTGGTAATCTTAGAGAATATATAAGCTCTGCCATTTATGGCGGGCGTGTTAATCCTAATAAAAAATATGTTAAAAAAGTTTTAGAAATAAAAGGCGGTATCGCTGATTATGATGGAGTTTCATTATATCCCAGCGCTATGTATAGATTATGCCAACAATACGGGATACCGATCGGACAGGCTAAGAAGTTTGAACACAAAATACCAGATGATGCTAATTATTATGTATGTTCTATTTTACTTAAAAAAATTAATAAAAAACAAGATAATCCATTTATCAGCATTAAAACACCTAACGGTATTAATTATGTTAATGAGATTGACGAACCGGTTAAAATTACTATTGATAGATTTACATTGGAGGACTGGATTGAATTTCATAAAATTGATTATGATATGTTATATGGTGTTTACTGGAATCAGGGATTTAATAAAAAATTAGGTAAAAGCATTAAGGATTTATTTGAAGAAAGAAAAAAATATAAGAAGGCGAAAAATGAAGGAATGCAGCAATCAATTAAATTAATTCTTAATTCTACATATGGTAAAACAATTATGAAAAAATGCGATAAAAAAATAATTTATAAACCATCAGGACTTAAGGGTCTTAATTATATCATTAAAAACTGGAACACGATAGATAATTTTTATGATAATGGCAAACAATACCACATAACGGCGAGCGAATGCGACATATCGCATAATATGGGGCATATTGGCTGTGCTATTCTTTCAATGTCTAAACGCATTATGAACGAGGTACAAAATACAGCTTCAGATAATAACCTACCTATATATTATCAAGATACCGATTCAATTCATATGAATAATAACCAAGTAGCAATATTAGAACAAAAATATTATGAAAAATATAATAGAATATTAACGGGTAAAAATCTAGGTCAGTTCCATGTAGATTTTTCAATGAAAGCCCCCGTAACATCTATTGTTGCGAGACGTTCAATATTCTTAGGTAAGAAAGCATATATTGACGAACTCATAGGACACGACGAAGACGGAAAAGAATACATAGAATACCACCAAAGAATGAAGGGCATTAATAATATTGCATTAGCTGCTAAGGCCAAAGAATACGGCAACCCGTTTAAATTCTATACACATATAGCCACAACTACACAAAAAGAAAAAATGATATTAAACCCCGCGGGCGCTGTATCATTCGAATATAAAGACGGTAAAGTTAGATCTCGACCCGTCGGCGAATTTGTAAGATGGATTAAATACTAATTATCTTTTTGAACCTCAAAAAGATGGAATTAATATAATATATTTTAAAATATTATAATATACTTATATATAACAAACAAAAATATGACAAGCATTTTTGGTAATAATTGTTCTTCCGCTTCTGGAGATTCAGGAGGCGGAGGAGAGCCTGAAGTAGACCCATTGGCGTGGAAACTTGACGGGAATAGCTTCACATCGACAGAGCGCAAACTAGGAACCATAGATGACCAGGACGTTAATATTATTACAGAAGACTCGGAAAGAATAGTTATAGAAGATGGAGGCGACATTGTTATTGCTAACAATTCTGTATTACATTCTAGAAGAATTGATATGACTAAAGTCGAAAGATTTACTAATAATTTTAATACTGGTATTACATTCTTAAACGACAGAACACAGGCAGATATAACAATTGCCGAGACTGCGGTTTATACTACAGCATTAATAGCATATACCAACCTTACCATATTGTCGGCAGAAATTAAAATATTAGATAGTATTTTAAATAGTACAACTATTAAATTAGGATGTTGTACAGCAGACAGAATAAGCACACAAGCACCAAACGAAATTAACAGAACACAATTAACAATAACAGGATTACAAAGAAATGATATTTTAAAAATAGAAATAGATCAGACCGACGATCTAAATAGAACATTAAATATATATAAAAATGGAGTATTAGACCAAACAACAGCAATAAGCATCAGCAATTCAGGATATAGAGCACTTAGAATTTATGCGTTAAGTGATGTTGCGGTCAGTAGTTTTGGTTTAATTACTGTTATAGGAGATAATGAAATTAATACAGAATCCAGCATTAAGACAACAGAAGATTTTTCATTTGTTGATTATCAAGACAATAAATTTTTGGAACATAAGAGCGACGAATTAATTTTAGGTTCTGGAACAACAACGGATGTTATTAGATTAGTTAAACCAATAGAAGGCAGCGAGGGGCAAGAATTCGAACCATTGGCCGAAGTAGTCACAGCTATGGGAGCTAATATTGATTATACTTTTGATGAGGATTCGGACCAACAAACAATAACCGTAAATACGTCGTTAACATCTTCCAGCGTTCCGAATCTTCTACCATTTAGGCCAACAACATCGTATAACAGGTCCGCGAGTGTTAATTATATTGTTGAAAATCTAGAAGTCATTAGCAGTGGTTCTATTGGTATAGGTCTTTATACAACACCTCCATTAAATTACGAAACAGCAACAGGCGACCCTAGTTCTTTATATGGTACAAAATATGTTTCATTCAATTCATCTGGTGTTCTTCTTCCCGCTAGTCTAGATTCTGTATTTACTGTAATATATAGAGCAGCACGACCCGAATGGAAAAGCATAGCCACGCACGATTTACAATTGTCGTTATCATCTGAAGAATATAAAGACAAGGAGGGATTAATGATTAATTTTACTGTTAATGATGTTCTTGCATTCACTGTATTTGCGGAAGTCTTAGACAGTCTAAACCCCAATAACACTAATTATGAAATATATTATCTACAACCAACAAGAGGCACAATTAAATTCGATACCGATTTAGCAACCGATGGCGGCAATGTTCAAATCCAAGGTTATGAAGTTAAAAAAGAATTCGACCGCCTGCTCCCATATGATAATACTTCTTTTAATATTACCGATTCGGCCGGCGTTGGTGTTTTGACAGAAGAAGAATATGTGATTGATTTTGACAATGGTTCAAATAATGATTTTACAATTACAGAAGTCAGTGAAACAGAGGTGACAGTAGTTAAAGCAACTAATACACAATTTAGTATATCATATGCTCAAAATCCTATTGACGTTGCTAAATATGATTGGGTTATTGAATGTATTTTAAATAGTGCTAATGGATCGTCTTTTAGATTCCAATTATCAGAAATACAATATATTCCTACTACTAGTTCAGAGGCCTTTACAGATGGAGAATGGGGTTCAGGTTATTCTACTAATTTTAGACCTAATACAGGTAGCTTATATACAACAGTCAAAAGATTAAATAATGTTAATACCACTTCTGAGATCATAGGCCTTGGTGCTTCTCTTGATAAAGTGAGATATACTATTGTTAATGGACTTCTTACAGCAGAATATCAACTCAGCACAGATTCATCATATCAACCCAGCCCTGTCTTAAATAATGATTTATTGGAAGGTGTTAATAATTTATATTACATATCGGCCATAGACTCTCAGACAGTGAATGGAGGATTTAATGCTAATTTTATTTTTACAAGAACAGAAAAAACAATAGATACTCCCTCAATTCAATTAAATGACAATACTCTTAATGTAATTAACTTTCAAGGAGATCTAGAAATTAAATCTAATAATGTTCAATATATGGATATGGCTGATAGTTCTATTATGTTAAACCAGCCTATGATGTTACATTCTGGAGATTATGCTTACATGTATATATTGCCAACTAATGCTGGAACTATGTTCTGGAATAGTGAAGCCAATAAATTATTTGTATGTGATGGCGATATTTGGAATGTTCCAGGAGAGACAATGACCGTTCTTATATCTAATGAAAATTTTGGAGGAGTTGATACACAATTAACTCAACAGGGATATGTATTAATTCCATCTGCTACAAAAGATTTTGAGGTTAGGTTTTCTGACTCTGTTTCGGCTATTAATGTAATGGGAATAATTGCTCATTTGCCTATTGGTGGTATTCTATTAACTTCCACACCATCACCTATACCTCTTGCTATGAGTGGATATTGGGATGTAGCAGTCGAGGCCGATTCATACACCAGAGACGACTATTTAGCATCAACAGCAGCAGGTATTGCATATGAGAAGACTGGAACATCTAATACATTCGCTATTAGTAGCTCTAATGCAGTTGTTGTGACAGATGGAGACAAAATTAGAGCCTGGTTGCATTGTGTTGACTAAATACAATTTAATAAAATTGAAAAAAATAATAATTAATTAATAATTTTTTTTTAAACAATAAATACCTAGGTATATATAAAAGTAAAAAATTTTTACTTAAGGAAAAATGTCAGAATCCAAACAGCCACAATTTGCAGAAGTGCTTAAACCGTTAGACGATGCTTCTGTGCGTTATCAAGAGCTACAACGACTATGGGATGAAAGAGTGACACAAAGAAAAACAGTTATTAGTCAAGAACCCGGAGACGGTCAAAATGTATCTGATTTTGATGAACTACAATTAAGACCATTAGAGGAGGAAATGAGAGAAATTGTAAATGTTAATAGAAGTAAGGGCGGCGTTATTGATATTGATGGAAAAGTCATTAAATTAACAAAACAGATAAAAGTTAAATCATTAAAAACTGATAAAATGGTTGGACTAGATGCACAACGTAAAAATCTATCACCTAAGAAAACAGGATCATTTAAATCTCAACCTGTTACTATTGAAGAGAAGCAATCTGTTACACTTGGACCTCAATTTAAAGATCCAATTACAGGAGATGCTATCAATCCCGATAATGTCGCAATGGATAATATCGCGGCCGGACAAGTTGCCCCCGTTAATTCTTCATTAGCAGTAAATGCTGAGATGCCAAACAATAGGCCAGAACAACCTATAGCCGATAATGTCGCAGATATGCCAGCACAGGCAAACGAGGTTGAACTAAACGACGCGGGATTATTGAATGCTCAAGCAGCAGAACAAGTTGAAGCAGATGTAAAAGTACCAGCACCACAACCTCAATCTATTATGGGTGTTGTTATATCTAGATTTAGCAGCCCGCCGGGACACCATTACACCGGAGCCGGAACGCCTGTTGTTGATAATATTTATAATAAAAAGAAAGTTCCTATTAATGCTCTTGATATGATCTCAATGATTCACGATATAGGATATCAAACCGCTACCGAAATTAATGATATTGAGAGAGCAGACGATAATATGATTCAAGATATTGAAACAGTTATAGAAAAATATAACCCAGACCCGGGTTTAAGAGTTCAATTAGAAATTGCTAAAAAAGCATTACAGGCTAAAAAAGCAGTAGAAGGTCCAGGAATGGGTATCACTCCGGTTGACTTTGAAGCTAATAAAAAATATTTAGAAGATAATCCAGAAATAGAAGTAGCACTACAGGGCATATTAACAGGATTTGACCAAATGATGAAGGCCGATGTAGATATTAGTAAATCAGAAGTTAGAGAAAGATTTATTAACGATATTAACAGAAATAGACCAACCGAAAACATTGCAGGACTTGAAAGAGATAAACCAGCATTACAAGCACAATTCAGAGAAGTTCCATCATTAGTTAAAGAACAAGGCTTAGAAGGTAAAATGGAAGGTCAAGAAGGTGAAGAACGCTCAGCAGTCGCTGAGCAGGAAGTTAGCGAGGAATTTTTTGATGTATCAGACCCCGCTGAAATAAAGACAGAGGAAGATATAGAAAGAGAACAACAAGAAAGAGAACGAAGAGCGTTTATTACTAGACAAAGAATGGACATTAACGAGAGAGATTATCAAGACTTTTTAAGAAATAAACAAATTAAGGAACAGAGGATTCAAGAATTGAACAAAAGAGAAAGAGGATTGCCTCAATGGTTACGACCAGAATTCAAGAAGATATATGAACAGTTGGACCAACTCGCATATTATTCGTCCCCAGAATTTACAGAAGCAGAAAACAAATTAAGATATGACCAGGACAGGATCCGCAGAGGACAGAGTGAACAGACAGATATGTCAGAACAAGGTCTCAATATTGCTAATAACTTAACAGAAAGAGAAATGAAACTAAGATTCGATTTACCATTAGATAGGCCATTATGGTCAGCACCTACTCGAGGCAATGTTACATATATTCCACAAGATAATTACAGGGTCGGATATTCTAGACCTTACAATAGAGAGGGAGAAGCATCATTTATTCAAAATACCAGAAACGGCGTAGGCTTATATAATTCCAGTTTTCCGCAGCCTATCAATAATTTAAGGCGTAATTATTCAATGCCTCCAATGCGTGCACAGGTACACCAGATGCCAAGAAATCCAATTGACCGCGACCAATTCCGACACGTGCGAATGATGGATAGAACGCCCAGAGGAACGGCTACCGTTCTTAATGATGATTTTGATGGACTTAATTACAAGGATGATAGGCGCCGAGACTTTGAAAGAGGTATGAGTCTTGGAGAACGTCTACAATTCGAGATGTTCCATATGAATAATTAAAATTTAAAAATTATTATATTATTATATATATAGTTCGAACCAATTACAAAACATTGAAATTGTTCATTATGATTATTCTAATCTCGCTTAATAAGTTAAGCAACAGACAAAAAAGAAGCATTAAAAAGTTTTACTCTGTTATAGAGTATAATGACAAAATCCATTCTAAAAAAAATATAGAAGACTTTGGACACAGTGAAGTTATTTTATTTCAAATATGCCCATCAGTTCTCAGAAGCCTAACACGTAATTTAGTTTTTAAATATTTATTGCAACACAAAGCAGAATTAGAAAAGCCTGTAGTATGTTTTATTTATGATAAGACAAAATATAAAGGAATTCTTAAAGATATTGGAGAGTTTGTAAATTTACAGATTCGAAAAATGCCTATGATTAGATCTAAGAGTCTACAAGAGATACTAAAAGAGACACACGAAGATGACGCAGAGACGCCGTCATTAGTTCGTATGGATTCTTTCACAAATGAATCAGCAGAGCAAATAATACATCCAAAGATTATAGAATTAGATGAACCACTAGAACACAAGAAAGAAAAAGAAGAAGATATATTCGCAGATATTATTAATAAATATAGACAACAACAACAAGACATTAAACAGAAAGACGTAGAGATTAGCGGATTAAAAAAAATGATATTACAACTTAATAATCTAGTTAACGATTTAGGACAGAATCTTAAACGACCAGAACTAAAAAGACATAACGCAATCAACCCTGTCAAAAAGCAACAAAGACGCAAAGAGCCAGCAATGATTGAACAATTGCACCCTATTGAACTTATTGAGAATGGTTCTGCTCTGTGCGTTGTTCAAGGTAGTAAAGTACTTGAAAAAAAAATACATAGGACATATAGACAGAAGGCTAGATTTATGAAAGAACTAAAAACTAAATACAAAATATGAACAATTTGAATTTCAAATTGGTTCAGACAAGTTTCTCAGTGAGATTCTTACGATACCGACCATCTTCAATACTTCTATTAAGATCTATAAACATAAACTCATATCTATTCTGTGTAGCATAATTTATTTTTTTTAAAAATTCTTTATTGCTTAGACCAGGTGCGCAGAAGTCTTCTGTCAATACTTTACATTCTTTCTGGCTACCTCTAAAATAACAAATACAACTGCATTGTAATCTACACGATTTCGGGACTCTGTGATATGCTTGGGTTGTCATAATGATAGATATACCATAATGACGACCCATAATGCAATATGTTAAAAACTCGTGCGAGTTAATAAATTTGTCATAGCTAATACAATCGTCTATTATAACTAATGTTTTAACTTTATTTTTATTACCTCCTACTTTGTCTAATTTCTCCTGTTGTATTTCCATAATGGTCGATAATATTTCTATAGTTGGTTCAAAATAATTACCTTCATCTAATCCTAATATATTATATGTCTGATCTAGATTTCCTGCCGTCGGTGATATAATATACATATCTGTAAAATAATCCTTATACATTTCTTTTCTTGTTAATAAATTTAATAAAAAATTAGTCTTTCCAGAGCCTGAGGCACCGCATAACATCATACGGAATGGATGCTTTGGAAGTATACCACATTGTGCTCCCTTACATTGTTTTATTTCCGGTTGTTTATTTTCTATTTTCTTAATTTTAAACATTATCTTTTTCAATCTTGAAAAAGATGGTATTGTTATATTATATAAATTATATTAATTATAAATTTTAATTATGACTTCAAAGCGGTATTATATCTATTCTCATATCTCAACCAATTAGCTTGACTTAGTTGAACAAGTCGGACATAATCCTCATCTTTATCTAAATCTTTTAAATCAACATCATCAATAACTTGACGGTTAAAATCTTTTTGGTCTTGTGTAATATTAAATTCATTTAGCATAGTTGCGGCTACTTCCTTCTCGAATGCTATATCTCGCTCTGCTCTTTCGAGTTGTCGCTTTGCTTCCGCTTCTCGTTGTGATTGTAATGTTTGAATCGCGCTCATATTGTTTTATATATTTATAGTATTATAATTTATAAATATTTAATTATTTATTTATTTTAAAATAAAAGATATATATATTATATATAAACAAAAGTAATTTATCAACAATGGACCCACGACTTAGAACCCTCTCCAAGAAAGAGGAAAAACAACCAATGGACAGCATCCCAACTCTTATGGGATTAAATGGCCTAATTTATAAAGTGCCTATGGACTCGTCCCTATCTGTTCAAAGAAACTTGCAAACGTTTAATTTTGATAGCACTTCTTACAATAATTCATCCCCTTCTATGTCTGTTAACTTTCAAGCCGGTTCCGGATTTATTAACTGTGCCACATCTTATGTAGCTTTGACTATTGAGGTAGATTATACCGAGGACGCGAAGTGGGGCTGGGGTGTCGGTTCTGCTTCTAATATTTTTAGAACTAATATCGTTAGCACTAGATCCGGTGCTGAGGTTGACCGCTTCCAAAATGCCAACGTCCTTCTCCCTGCGCTTCATAGAGGAAAGAACCCCTCGGAATGGTTTAAATCTGTTGGTGCTCTCGCTGGTTATCAAGAAGACCCCGCCGCCGCTCCTGCCCTTGATAAGAAGACACCTATTAATGTAGTCATCCCTCTTTCTCATTTTGCTGGCGTATTTACTAGTAAACAATTAATGCCGTCGCAACTCTCTTCTGGAATGAGGCTAGACTGTCAACTCGAGTCTTTCGTGACTGCTATTATTACATCCGCGGCCGTTACTAATGCGTCATATACTATCTCTAATCCTAAATTAGTTCTCGACGTGTCCATCCTCTCAGATGGTGCCCTCGCACAACTCACTCAACAAGCCGGAAAGAATGGCCTTGAATATTCATTCTCTACATATGCTAACGAATCCAGCACCACCACAACGGCTAATGTTAATGTTCAATTTTCCCGAAGTGTCGCTCGTGCTCTTCGTTGTTATGTCGTGCCTAGACCTACGGCAAATGTAGGAGCTCAGACCGAAGACTCTTTCTCTACTGGCGATGTAAAATATACCCGCGTACAATTTCAAATCGGTTCTACTTATTTCCCCAACCGTGAGATCCAAAATAAAGAACAAGTATACGCAAACCTCCTCCAGACCCTCGGACAATATTCAGGACACGCATATGGAGATTTGTCTAAAGCAGAATTCGATGCCCGTTTTGGTGTTGCTTCCAGTGCTTTTGAGACTTCTGCTCTTATTCGTGCTTCTGGTACTTCTGTGAATAATTCTAGATCTCTTCTTATCAATCTTACGGCAGATGTAGTAGCAAGAGATATCCAATCTTATCTAGAATATCAAGTTATCCTACGTGCCAACCTCGCAAACGTTAATGTCACTTCTTAAATTGAACTTTTAATAAAAGTTCGCAATAATCCCATCTTTTTCAGTTTTGAAAAAGATAATAATAAAAATAATAATATATATCGTCTGCTTCTTCTTCAATTTCTCAAATAAACAATTATATTATTTTTTTTTAAATAAATAATAATTATATATATATAAACACTAAAATGGATTTATTACAAAACGAATTTAACTCCAAGCTAATCAGAATATCGGCACATGATAGAGATTTTAGCAGGCTTAATGAATCTAATTCTCAATTTGAGATTAACCTCCCAAGTAACACCAGAGGAATGAGACAAGTAATTGCTTCTGTTCCTATTTCCTTCCATTGTACAAATTTATTTTATAATGTAACAGACGCACAATTTTTATTTAATGATGGTATTTCTGATAAGGTTGTTACGGTCTCAGATGGTCAATATACTATTGATGAATTTATGGCCGCGTTTGTTACTTCTTATAATGCTGTCACAGGTCTCGCTATGGTTTATCTTCCCACGACTGATGCCAATCCCGATATCGACCCGATTACGGCCGTAATTGATTTAGATTTTAAACAACAAATAACATTCACCGCAACCGATGAAAATAATATCGGAATTATTCTAGGTTTTAGTTTTGACAATGTAGAATACACAACCGACGGGGCCGGGCTCATTACTTCGCCTTATCCTGTTGATATTTCTGGAGTTGATGCTGTCTATCTTCATTCTCGTTCTCTTTCTACTGGTGCTACTGATTTAGACACAAAAGAAAATGTAGAATATTTCCCATATCTTCAGGTGCCACTAGATCAGGCATTTGGTTGTCCTATCTTTTGGAAGTCTACCAGCAATGCCTCATTTATTCACAAATATATTACACCTCGGGATATTTCTTCAATCGCTATTTCGCTGAGAGATAACCGCGGAAACCTTTTAGACATTCAGAACTCAGATTGGAGCCTACTTCTAAAAGTTTATTATCTGATTTAATTAATTATTTTAATTTATAAAAAAAATATTTTCATATATATATATACAAGAATGTCGGACACCAAAGAAAATCAAGGAGCACCAATGGAAACCAAAGAGAAAAAAAATATAATTGACAGAGATGAAGAGTTTATGAATAATAAATTATTAGGATATTTTAAAATCAAACCTGAACAAATCAGAGTTGGTGATCATCTGAGAATTACAAAAAACAAATACAAAGAGGACGGAAGGATTTGCACATACAATGTCATACAATCAATAGCATCAAATGATGAAGGGGTTAAAATCTATAAAGCTAATAGTTATAAAGATAAACAATATCCGGATTGGATTCTGGATTTTACAAATCAATACAAACAACTTCAAGCATATAGAAAACCAGATAAAGAACATAACAGTGAATGCGATTTATGCGGATTATATGTCAAATCGCCTTACCGCGTCTGCTGGTCTTGTAGAACTAAGAATTCCTCAAATTAAATATCTTAATAATAATAAATAAATAAATAAATTTTTTTTTATGCTAACATCATAGCGGCCTTGACACATTTTCCAAAATAATCACAGCATTCTGCTAATGTAATTTTAGAGAATAAACAATTACAACAATAAGAACAGCAGCCCATAATCTCTGGTGATGTTTTGTAGTCTAGATTGTTATAGACTTCTAGCATATTGTCGCAGTCTCTGGATAATAAATATTCTCTTACATGTGATACATTTAATTTTTCTATATTATCTTTATTAATATAGCCTATTGTTCTCCAGTATATAGTAATATCATTTTCAAAAAAGTTTTTATTTAGATCATACCATTTTAAAGTATATCTGGAAAAATTCAAATAATAAATATTAACTTGTGGGAGAGTGTGTATGAAGTTATCAACATCTCCATCTGTTAATAAATATATTGATGTATTCTTAGATAAATCGTTTAATTCTTGTTGTGTTAAATTTCTTTCGCCTAGAATTATAATTCTTTTGTCTTGTGATTCTTTTATTTCTATGAGTTTTTGTGATTCCATTGTGTTTTATATATTATATAGTTATATATTTTTTATATATTTAATTAATACTATTAATATAAGAATGGAAAATAAAAAAAATTACATGGAAGAAAAAGGGATGATTATGTGCGGATTATGT
>WLWF01001917.1_pt1 | contig 15890 bp, 12 predicted proteins | sample 6718331 | NCBI WGS metagenome assembly WLWF01 (sample SAMN12718692, study PRJNA515312) | sponge metagenome | isolation source: marine sponge | host: Mycale hentscheli | place: New Zealand: South Island, Marlborough, Capsize Point | collected 2003-05-01
AGTGGCGGGGTGTCGGGGCGCGCTACTACCGGTGGGCAGAAACGGCAGCTGTGCGCCGCGCCGATGCGGTTGTTGCCGATTCCCAAGTCATTGCCGACTCGGTAGAGGTCGAGACCGGACGTGCCGTCGACTTTATCCCGTACGGAGCAAGGGTGATCGATGCCCCAACGGATCGACTCGGAGATGTAGGTCTGATCCGGCGTGACTTCCACCTGATCGTGGCGCGGTTCGAACCAGAGAACCATGTCCTGGAGGCGGTTCACGGATACCTACACAGTGACGAGACCCGCCCGCTGGTTGTTGTTGGTGATGCTCCCTATAGCCGCTGGTATGTCGATCGGATCAGAGAACTTGCCTCTGATCCCCGCATAATCCTGTTGGGTGGAGTTTTTGATCAAGAACTTCTCGATCAGCTGTATGGGAACTCTCGAACCTATGTCCACGGCCATTCTGTGGGAGGAACAAACCCGTCTCTTCTTCGAGCGATGGGGGCAGGTGCTCCGGTCCTGGCGTTTGACGTTGAGTTCAATCGGGAGGTTACTGCCGACTGTGCATTCTTTTGGAAAGACGCAGATGATTTGACAGCCCTCTTTGATCAAGTCGCCGACGATGACATCGACGCGCCGCTGGCCGAATTTTCCACGCTAGGTCGGAGGCGAATAGCCGAGACTTACCAATGGGAAACGGTGGCCGACAAGTATGAGGATCTCCTGTATCGACTCGCAGACCCTCGCCGTGTAGGAGAGTTGCAGTGAAGGTTGGCGTGCTCCTTGTGGTGCACGGTGAAGCACCCAACCTCGGTTCCACACTCTCGAGCATCCGAGAGCAGTCTCGGCCACCGGACATTGGACTCGGAATACTCGACAGTGTCACAGACGATGTGCGGGCACGTTTGGTCGCAGAGCATTTCCTGACTACCGACTCAACTTCGACAGCTACTGACCCATTCACGCGGATTGCACAGAACTTCCATCAAGGGATAAGGCAATTGTCTGACTGCGACGTTGTAGTTCTTGGTGATCATGATGATGTGTGGCGGCACCAACGCGTGGAGCGCCAAAGCCGGATTCTTGATGAAGGTGAATGGTGGATGACGGCGGGAGACGGAGCCATCATTGATGAGTCCGGCGCAGTGTCAGCGCACACACTTCGTTCGACCTTCCCTGTGCCCGGGCGGTGGAATGGCGAAAGCCCGTGGAGGAATATCAGATACGCCTTACGGCACTCGATCGCTACCGGAGGAGCGAGTGCCGTGCGACCTACATATTTTGCCCAGAAGCCCATCCCTCACGGATGGCTTCACGACCGGTGGTGGTCGCTGATCGCGACAAAAAAAGCGCGAATGCACCTTGATGATGACGTGGTCATCAACTATCGAGTCCAACCCAACCAACAGGTGGGGCTGTTTTCAGCCGGCCAAGACCATCACGCTAGGTGGGCCTTGCGGCGCTTACGCGACGTGCCTTCAGCGGTACAAAGAGCCCAAGACCTGCTGGTGCGGGGGTAGCTAGCGGCGCCGCTTCGGCGCTGAGGCTTTGACGCTGAGCGTGTAAGAAACGGCCCCAGCTGCAGAAGTCGAGGTACCGGGACTGGTCACGGTCATAGTGCAGGTTGCAGGGGAAGTGGGAGTGAGGAGTTCAGCCCCGTTCACCAGGCAAGGCGCGGTTACGTGAGTCGTTACGGGAGCACCTGATGCTGTGCTGGTGATAAAGGGGACCCGGTCGTCGGTCGCGATAGTGATGGCATCGTTGGTTGGCCACCAATCTTCTTGTGTGAAGCCTGTGGAAATGGTGTCGGTTGGCAGAGCGGGCTCTACGTAAATCCACTGCTGGGACGAGCCACTCGCGTTCGAGTTCGAAGCTGAGAAACGAGTCGTGAGGATTTGATTGCCACCAAGCGTCGGTGTCCATCTTGTCGTGGAGCTGCTGCCTTCCAGGGGTATGGACCCAGAGATAGGAACTATGTTGCCGTTGATATTGGTGGAAAATGATGCAGAACCTTGCAGGCCTATGTCAGTGATAACGGCGGTGACATCGACCGGAGTTCCAATGTTGTAAGAGGACGGGAGGCGGAGTGTGACGAGTGGGTTCGTATCGACGGTCTCGATGGTGTTCGAGCTTTCAGACGAGGTCATGTTTGCTTGCGCACCGGATGTGGTAGTCGGATTGTAGGTAGCAATGATCGTCGTTGTTCCCGTTGTAGAGGGTTGCCACGAGAAGTAGGCGAGAGAGGTGGAGTCTATGGACGGGCGTAGGGGAACGGTCTGCAGTGGAGTTCCCGTAGCGAGTGAGAACGTCACACTTCCCGTGGGCGCGATATTGCCCGTGAGAGCCTGAACGGCTGCAATCATCGTCGTGGTGGCGTTGACCTGAGTCTTGTTCGCCGAATACAGCGTGGTTGTGGTGGGGGTTGCGGCGACGTTGATCACTGAGGCGCTGGCGGGGGCAAGGGCTCCGAGGCCTGAGATGCGCCACTGGCCGGCGCTTGGTGGAGTCCACGTGGTGTTGCCGGATCCGGAGTCGTTGACGTTGACGGTAAGGATCCCTACGGGGCCGCCGTCGTTGGCAATGCTGAGGGTGAGGATCTGCCCTGTCAATTGCGGAGCTCGAAGGTCAATGATCTGGGGCACGCCAACTATTCCGTTGGGTGAGGCGATGATGGGTGGTGATGATGCAGCCGTAACCCCAGTCACAACACTGGAAGCAGCAAAAAGAGCGGCCGTGACAGCAGCACAAGCCGCAAGGGTTCTTGTCGCACGCATCATTACCTCCTGTTTCGGATGCACCCATGGTAGCGTCAAGAAGGAAGCGCCCTTTGCCTAGACTTTGAGGGTGACGAAGGGTGACGTGTGGGTTGATGTGACCGACGTCGTGGAGTTTTTCACTCGAAAAGAGTCACCTTCGGGAGTGCAGCGAGTTGTCCTGGGTGTCCTGCCGGCACTGATGGAGTCGGGAGCCCGCCTGATGGTTCTCGATCGTTCCAGAGGCTTGTTTGTGGAACTCGTCGATCAGGAGAAGGCCTTTTTTGCTGACGCTTCTGAAATTCTTGACAACGAGACGTCACGAGTAGAACGATCAACCACGGCGCTGTCCATTCTCGAACGCGCCCACAATGGCCGAGAAGTGATCTTCACGATGGAAAATGTTGGCCTTTTCCTCGGTGCGACGTGGATCAACGACGCTCTCATGATGGCTATCAGAGACACACATTCTCGCGGATTGCGATGCGTCTTCTTGCTTTACGACCTCACCCCGGTGCGAGAAGCCGGACATACGAAAACCATGACGCGACTGTTTGAAAAGTACCTGTCACTTTTGGTGGAGGTCGCTAGTTCTGTTCCTGCTATTTCGCAGGCCACTCGGTCAGATTTCGAACAATGGTGCGCGGAGCGGAAAAGTAAGGCACCGTCCGGTCACGCCACCGGACTTCCTCGAGGCCTGAATCCTGCAGAGTTTGCGCTCACACCTGAGCCGTGGCCACGACCCTACGTACTCATGGTTGGCACCATCGAATCAAGGAAAAACCATCTCGCTGCTCTACGCGCCTGGCAGGTACTCATGGAACGGCACGGGACCGACCTTGTGCCCGATTTGGTGTGCGTCGGCCGACTTGGATGGCACAGCGATTCATTTCTTGATGAGTATCGACGCACGAACGGACTGAACGGAAAGATCTCTGTTCTCTCTGGTGGTGTTGGCGATCAGAAGTTGGGTGCGTTCTATCGTCACGCAGCTTTCACGATCTACCCCTCCTCGCATGAAGGATGGGGATTGCCGGTGAGTGAGTCACTGGCGTTCGGGAAAGTGGTCATCGCGGCCGAGAACTCGTCCATTCCCGAGGCCGGTGGTTCTCTCGCTACCTACATCCCTGCCGGTTCCGCAGAGGAACTCCGCGATGCCGTCGAGACGCTTCTCCTTGACCCAGCTTCCCTCCACGCACAAGAAGACCGGATTAGGTCCTCCTATAGCGACTCCCTAACCTGGCACGATGTTGCTCATGTACTCATGCGCGATGTTCGCGACGCTGCTGAGAGAGAGGCGAGAGCCGTGACCTTTCCCACCGTAGATCTCGGCAAGGAGTACTCCTTCGCCACCGTGGGTGAACCCCCGAGTCCTGATTACGCAGACCAATACGCGGATCACGTGATGTTTGAAGCCACCACTCCCATGCTCGGTCAAGATGCGCAGGGATCGATTCCCGAAGGCCTACTTCTCGGACACTTGGGGTCTCCGCAAACGTGGGGATACGAGTTGCACGCCGGACGAAGGTTCGACTTTCGAATCACGAGGCCTGTTGCAGGGGAACTTGTTGTGCTCCTGTTGACACGTTCTCAACCAGGGGTCGTCAAGGTCGAGGCGTCCGGCCCAGGCGGTGTCGTCCATCAAGAACTCCATCTAGGAAGCGTCTTGACGTTGCCACTAGGCAATGGTGCGGCAGGCGAGCCAGCGCTCGCCTCACTGCGCGTGATCGACGCTTCCGACACAGTCGAGGGATTCATGGGAGTCCGCTCGGTAGTTGTCCTGGAGCGTGATGATTCAGCCACGCAGATTCTCGCCTACAAGTCTGCGGCTGAAGCACTGCGCCAGGAACTTGATTTCCTGCAAGGAACGCGTTCATGGCGCCTGACGGCACCCCTACGGCGATGGAAGGGCCGCGGTGCGTAGCACAGCAGCACACCGGAGGCCTCGCCAGTGATCAAAGATCTATTCACGTTCCGCGCTCTTGTGTGGGCGTTCGCGGGTCGAGACTTCAGTACGCGATACCGCTCTAGTGCCCTGGGTTGGTTGTGGTCACTCTTGCAGCCGTTGGCGTCGCTTCTCGTCTACGCCGCTGTTTTTAGCCTGGTCTTTCGCATTCAAGCACCGCCGCTGGGATCTGATTCCGCACGAACGAGCTTTGCAGCATTCCTGTTTACCGGAATGGTCACCTGGAATGCTTTCTCTGGCATCTTAACCTTGAACATCTCGCAATTACGCAGCAATGCGGACTTGTTGCGCAAAGTCAGTTTCCCTGCGTGGGCCCCACTTCTGGGAGCATCAATAGGTCAGCTATTCCAGATAGCTCTGGAATGTCTCGTTCTCGTGGGAATGTTTGTCTTCCTGCTCAACGTTGGGATCTCGTGGATCCTTGCACCTTTTGTCATCGTCGGCGTGATTCTGTTCGCCCAAGGAATCGCATTGATGTTGTCTATTGCCAATGCACACTTCGGCGACGTTCAGTACATCGTGACGGTGGTTCTCGGCGCGCTGTACTTTCTGACACCGATCCTTTATCCACTGTCCATGGTGGAAGAGTCTGTACCGTGGATGTACGGAATTGTGCTGGCAAACCCGATGACGTGGTACGTGGAGACCATGCACATCATCATGTACTCGTTGGAATTTCCCGCCTGGTGGGTGGTCCCTGGACTGGTTGCGTTCGGTGCTGCGGTGTTCTATCTCGGGCTCCGAGTATTCCAACGTTTCAGTGAAGACCTGGGGGAGATTCTGTGAGCGAAACTGCCATCTCCATCAGAAATGTGAGCAAGAAGTTCCGTCGTCGACTCGATCGGCGGAGCACTCTGAAGGAAACGCTCGTCCGTGGACGCTCGAAAAACCTTCACGAGTTCTGGGCGCTCGATGATGTGTCGCTGACCATTCCCGCAGGATCGATGTTCGGAGTCATCGGCCACAACGGATCGGGGAAGTCAACTCTGCTGAAGATCATGTCGGGCATCTACCGGCCAACATCCGGTTCGGTAGATATTGAGGGTCGCTTGTCGGCCCTGATTGAACTAGGCGCGGGCTTTCATCCCGAAATGTCAGGTCGAGAAAACATCCGACTGAACGGCTCCATCATGGGTCTTTCCCGAAGTGACGTTGACGCAACTATTGACGAGATCATTGACTTTTCCGGGCTAAGGGACTTCATTGATGATCCCGTCAAGCACTATTCCAGTGGCATGACGGTGCGATTAGGCTTTTCAGTGGCAGTCCACCTCGATCCTGAGGTCCTTCTGGTAGACGAGGTGCTTGCCGTTGGAGACGAAGAGTTTCAACGAAAATGTTTCGACCATTTATCCGCTCTCCGCAAGCAGGGTGCCACGATCGTCCTCGTCAGTCATAGCTTGGGCCAAATTGAGTCACTGTGTGATGAAGTTGCGTGGATTGACCATGGGAAAGTCCAGTCCGTAGGCAAAGCCAGCACCACAGTCGGTTCCTATATTTCTCGGGTCAACGAACAGGAGTCCCTGCATAAGCCGCGACTGATTGCCGACAGGGACCTTGCGGGCGGTGCTCGCTCCGATCTCCACATCACATCCCTACGTATTGTCGATGCAGAGGGCAATCCCATTGATCATGCAGAGACAGGAGAAACCTTCTTTATTCGCCTCGGACTGACCGCTCCCGAACGTTTCCTCGGCCCCAACGTTCGCTTCGGCTTTCAACACGAAAGTGGCGCCCTCGTCGCCATGGTGGGAAACCATCGCTGCGGCATCGATCTAGGCTGGTTGGAGGGGGAGCGCACGGTTGAAATGGGTCTTACCGGAAACCCACTGCTACCTGGTCGCTACATCGTCCATGTGGATGTCTTTGACCACTCGGGATCCCGGTTGGTCGACTCGTGGTCGGACGCTGTCGAGTTCGTTATTCGCAGCCAGCGTGGTGAGATTGGTCAAGGGTTCGTCGACCTGCAGGCGACGTATCGGATAGTTCCGTGATCCCGGATCCTCCTCTGGCGGAATCACACCCAATCGTTCGTGCCAAACGCAGGTTGGGACGAGCGCGTCGGTACCTAGCGCGTCGGTGGTGGGCTCGCCTGAATGGTCGAGAGTATCGAGCCTGGCTTGAGGAGAGCGACAAGGTTCGTGCTGGCTCGGTAGAGAACGCGGTGCCGATTGCTGTGATTGTTCCTGTTTTTGACCCACCTTTGGAATTCCTCCAAGAATGCATCGCGAGCGTGCGGAATCAATCTGCGTGCCACTGGCAATTGATCATCGTGGATGATGGCTCAACGTCACCTGAGATTCAGGAATACCTAGCGGCCCTGGAGGAGCAGACATCTGGTGATGAACGCGTCGCAGTAACCCGAGGGGTGAACGCTGGTATCTCAGCTGCGCAAAATCGAGGGCTTGATCGGGTCACGTGTGAGTACTTCGGATGGTTGGATCATGACGATCAACTGAACCCCGTGGCCATTGAATCGTTTTCTCATGCGATTACGGATGCGAAGGCTCCTCCAGCTGTTGTTTATTCCGACGAAGACAAGATCGACGCCCGTGGTCGCCACTTCGAGCTGTACTGCAAGCCGGACTACTCACCGGAATTGCTTCTCACGCAGATGTACTTGTGTCATTTCACCGTCTTCCGAACATCCGATGTCCGAGACGCCGGTGGTTTCGACAGTGCCATGGACGGGGCTCAGGATTTCGATCTTGCTTTGCGGTTGATGCCTGGATGGAGTCGCCAGAATGTCGTCCATGTGCCGAAACCCTTGTATCACTGGCGAGCGTGGGAGCAGAGCACTGCACAATCCATCGAAGCCAAACCGTGGGCGCAACACGCAGCCGCCCGGGCGCAGCACGCTCATCTGCTGCGCTCAGGCCTCAGGGGCGAGGTCCGGCCGAGCACGATTGCAGGATTGAACGAAGTCCACCCGGAAGTATCTGTGGATCCCGCCGAAGTCTGCATCATCATCCCCACCGCAGGTGTTACCGACGATGCGGGCGTCCGCTTCGTTGATCGTGCGGTGGATTCCCTTCGTGACGCCCATGGGGGAGGAGACGTCGAGATCGTTGTTGTAACAACGGGAGATCTTCAACCCATCGCAGGAGTTGACCAGCAAGTCACCGCACCCGAGGGGGACTTCAATTTCTCCCGAGTAATCAACGCTGGTCGTCAGCAGACACGTCAACCATGGCTGCTTCTGCTGAATGACGATATCGAAGCTGCATCTCCAGATGTGATCATGAACTTGCTAGAAACAGCATCGATCCCGGGAGTGGGAGTCGTGGGCTCTCGGTTGATCTACCCAGATGGTCGCTTGCAGCATGCCGGGATTGTGATCTTGCCATCGGGGCCCACCCACCCATTCATTGGTGCTCGCGCGGGCCATCCTGGATATTTTGGTTCAACTCTGACACCGCGAAACTACGCGGCTGTGACGGCGGCTGCCATGCTTGTCCGCACCTCAGTTTTCGATTCTCTCGGTGGATTCGACGAGGAGTTCGCTCGGGACTTTAACGATGTCGATTTTTGCCTTCGGGCGTGGGAAGCGGGCTCCCGCGTAGCCTGGACCCCCTATGCGACGTTTATTCACCATGAGGGAGTGTCCCTCGTTCGACGTTCCCCAGATCCTCGGGAGAGTGAGTTGTTCTCCCGACGGTGGGGTTCGATGTTGCCGGACCCCTGGTACTCCGAAGCGTTGCACCAGTCGCTGGGCCGCTTGTACCAGCCCTTGTAGGGGGCGAGCATGAACGTGGTCGAGTACTCGAGCCCCGGCGGAAGGCCCCTAAGCGCTTTCGGTCCGGTCGAGGTGCTCACCGAGCACCGATTGGTCGAAATTGGTGGGCGATTCGACTCAGACCCACGTGTGGCGTCCGTGGGGGTTGTGCCTGTCGAAGCGGACTCCGCGCGGTTCGCTTCCGCGACCCGAACGGCGGGAGTGGCGGTGGTCTTTGCGAGAGATCTTGACGAGATCGTCGGCATCGAAGTCGACGCCGAGGACATCGACAGATTTGTCCAATGGAGCGAAGCCGTGGGACAGCGTGGCTTCCGCCACGAGTGGTGGCTTCACCCGGCCCAGGACGTTCAGCAACAGCCCTTGATCGTTGAGCAGTCGTCCGTCGACTCTCGCGAGCGGGAAGACTTTTCCAGCTCACTCGCCGACTCCATGCCCGTACATACCGATACTGTCAGCATCGCTGTTGATGCAACGTGGCTGGGTCCTTATCAAACAGGGGCCCAGGTGTTGACGACGGAAGCCGTCCGAGCTCTTGCCTCACGTGACGACGTCACAAGACTCGTGATGAGTGGGCTCGATGAACTACCGGATTATGCGGCCCACTTGGCAACTCTTGAGAAAGTTGAGGTGACGTCCGACACGCACGAGCCAACGGACGTGTACTGGTTTCCCAATCAATGGGATCACCGCAACTCCCCAGAAAGAATCGCTGCCCGCCGTGTCATCACCACGTATTTGGATTTCATTGCGTATGGAATCGACTCGTACCACGGCTCTGATCAGGAGTGGCTCAGCTACCGAGCACTTCAACGATCGGTCGCACTGGCAAGCGATGGAGTGACGACGATCAGCGCTGATGTCGCACGACAACTGGTAGACAACGTGCCTCTGATGGATCCTGCGCGAGTCCGAGCGCTCCCTTTAGGCATTGACCATGTCGTGCGCGCAGGCGTGCGGTCAGAAAGGCCCGAGTCTCTGCCCCCTCAGACTCGACCCTTCGTCCTGGTGTTGGGAAATGATTTCCGGCACAAGAATCGAGATTTTGCGATCAAAGTGTGGTCAGCGCTCTTGGAGCAAGGAGTTTCGTGTGATCTCGTACTCGCGGGCCTTCACGTGCGCGGCAGCAGCTCTCGGCACGCGGAACAGGAATTACTGAGCGGGCATGTCAATCTTCGCGGAGATGTCCATCTACTCGACCATGTGGATGAAAGCTCGCGGTTGTGGTTGCTAGAAAATGCGGCGGCGGTTCTCTATCCGACGAGCGCCGAAGGTTTCGGTTTTGTGCCGTTTGAGGCGGCAATGTTGGGAACAGCAACATCGTTCGTGTCTTTCGGATCACTCCGTGAGTTGGCATCTGCTTCCGGACTTCCCATCTCGTGGAGCGTAGATGCCTTCACATCGGACCTTCAGAAACTATTGACCGATACGCGTTTTGCTGACAACCGAGTGGCGCAGATCCTGAGTAGCGGCAATTCCCTACGCTGGGATGCTTTTGCTCAGGGTTTCGTCGACTTCTCGAAATCGATTTTGGCCCTTCCACGAAGCGCGGGTCTACCGGCGATTGAGCAGGGGACGTCGCAGGCCAATGCGACTCGCGCCAGATCCCGCCGATCGGTATCCGGTGTCTATCGTCGTATTCGTCGTTGGAACCAGTGAGTAACTCAGTGAACACCGGAGCAAGGGCGCGATTCGAGGCGCTCTCTCTAGAAGCACCGGTTTCCGAGGCCGAATTCTTTCGACGAGAGATTGGTCTGGACATCCGCGTGGTGTCAGAGTCCGACCTTGCCCATCGGGTTCGAGAAAGTGAACCGGCGATTGTTGTCGTGTCGGAACCGGACGCCTATGGGGAGGTTTTCCAGGAGGCCCCGACCGCCAGCATTGTTGCCTTTCTTATCAGCGATGAGGGGTACTCGTCCGAACGACTGGCTCTCGTCCGGGACTCCCCATCCATCCGCGCCGTATTTCGACAATACGGGACGGAACGAGCAAGTCTTGGGGATGTGGCCCGGTCTGCATGGCAATTCATCCGGTCAACAAGATCCTCTCGGGTGAGTGCGCGCACACTTCCCGGACTGGTGGAAACGGGCTGGCAGACTCGACGCAGAATGGGTGACTGGGAGAGACTTCCGTGTCCTGTCTACAGCGTTCCCTTGGGCTACACGTCGGAGTTTGCGAAGTCAGCAATCGAGTACTTGCACCTCCACGTGAGCCCGACGCAGTCGCTTTTGGAGCCAATGCTTGTGGCGAACCATGAGCGTGACACGGAGATCGTCTTCAGAGGTGCACTCGGAACCGCCCATCGTCAAGCCCTCGTCGAGTCAACTGAGCGTCAACGAGGCTCCCACATCTCCTTGGTGAGCCGGGATTGGGCAGTGTCGACAACAAAGAATGAAAGCCTTGCCTACGTAGAGTCTCTCTCCCGAACACGCTGCGCACTATGTCCACCAGGATCCATCAATACGGAGACCTTCCGATTCTATGAAGCGATTGTGTGTGGGGCTCGTCCAGTGGAGCCACGCACGGCACTGACACACTTAGGCCGGCCGGTGTGCCGCAACGGCAACCCTCGAGAAGAAGTCCTACGAGCATTGCAGCGAGTTCGTGAAGAGTTGGGAAAGTCGTTGGAGGATAGTCGAAGGGGTCGTGGATGACTGAGTTCTCCATCATCACGGTTGTCAGAAATGATGCTGCGGGCTTAGAGCAGACCGCCACGTCACTGGCCGCCCAAGTATGCACAGATTTCGAGTGGATCGTGGTCGACGGCGCCAGCACCGACGGGACGCAGGATTCTCGTGAATCCCTTCCTCGCACCCCTGACCACTTTGTTTCTGAGGCTGACCGTGGCATCTACGACGCAATGAACAAAGGGAGTGCTCTCGCAACAGGGAGATGGGTGCAATTCCTCAACGCAGGAGACTCACTGTGCTCCCCTGAAACCTTGCAGCAAGTCTCATTATGGACGTCCAGCAATGAGCGTAGCTGGGGATTTGGGGCGGCTCGAAATATCGATGACTCTGGGGTAGCTACTGGTTTGCAGTGCCCGTCACCGTTCAGCGTCGTCGGCCTTGCTCATGGCCATCTCACTGTTCCGCATCAGGCAACATTCATGAGCCGGAACCTCATGAGTGAACTAGGGGACTTTCTCGTTGCTCAAGGGATGGCAGCTGACCAGGAGTACATTTTGCGAGCGGCGCTCGTAGATGAGCCCTTCGAGATGGTCTGGCCGGTGGTGGATTTCCGTCTTGGCGGGGCTGGCATGGGCCATCCAGTAGGACATTTCACGCGCTCGATGCGGCGCTACCGCCGGATCTCCGCAACTCCCCGGGCCACGTCACCTATCCGAGACGCCGCTATCGATGGCTATGTCATTGCCAAGGAATGGATTCGGTCTGTGGAAGGTCGCCTCATGGGGCGGATGTGAACAAGTTAAGGACTGCGCTCTAGTGAGTTAAGCAGACCTGTGAGGTAGGTCCCGTAGCCGCTCTTGACGAGCGGCTGAGCTAACTCCTCGAGCTGCGAATCATCAACCCAACCATTGCGCCACGCAATCTCCTCGATGCAGCCAACCTTGGTTCCCTGGCGATCTTCGAGAACTCGAACAAATTCGCCGGCGTCCTGCAGGGAGCGGAATGTTCCTGTGTCCAGCCAGGCTGTCCCACGGTCAAGAACTGTTACCGTCAATGTCCCCGCTTGGAGGTATTTCTCGTTCACCGCGGTAATTTCCAGTTCCCCTCGGGCGCTCGGACGAATGACTTTCGCGACTTCAACGACGGTCTCGTCATAGAAGTACAGACCAGGGACGGCATACCGTGATCGTGGCGAAGGGGGTTTCTCTTCGATCGAGAGAACCCGTCCGTCCGGGGAGAATTCGACAACCCCGTAGTCAGAAGGATTAGCCACCTCGTAGGCGAAAACGTGCGCGCCCTGCTGGTTCGTTTGGTTCGCGAGTGTTCTCCCCAGCCCGTAGCCATGGAAAAGGTTGTCACCGAGAATCAACGCAGCCTGGTCTCCATCAAGGAAACGCTCGGCAATCAAGAACGCTTGGGCGAGTCCTTCTGGCTTAGCCTGGATCGCATACTCGAGCCGCATCCCCAGTGATTGGCCATCCCCGAGAAGACGTTGGAAAGCATCGGAATCCTCTGGGGTTGTGATGATCAGGACTTCGCGAAGCCCGGCGGCCATCAGAGTGGCCAGTGGGTAGTGGATCATTGGCTTGTCGTACACGGGCAATAGTTGCTTGCACACGCCTTTGGTGATTGGCCAGAGCCGACTGCCGGTGCCCCCGGCCAAGATGATCCCCTTCATAGGACCGAGGCTAGCGCTTGGTCGCTCCTCGGATACCGGCAAGTGTGGCGGCCACCTTTTCGCGTTTTCGGGACTCGCGGGCAATGGCAAGCGTGGTCCCCACAGCCAATCGTCGCAGAGTTCGAAATCCGTGTATGGGAGATTGGCGAAATTCCGCGGGAGCAAGACGAATGCGATTGCGGACTATAGTGCGGCGACGCTCGGGACTGTGGTGCGTGAGGGCGATCGATCGTCCAGCTACCTTCACAAACTCCGCATTGCCCCATGCGTGTTGCAAGACAAGGCCCGGAGCAAGAACGATGAGGCAGCGATGCTCTCGTAGCCGAAGACACGCAGCAGCATCAACTGCATCCATTCCAAGCCTTTCGTCGAAGCCGCCCACTCTTTCGAGTGCCGATACGTTCCACAGAGCACCTGATTGGAACACCTCATGTGTCGTGAGCAATCCGTTGTTTTCGTATTCTGGATACGAAATGTTCTGTGTGTGGACCTGAATCAACTGAGGCGCGATCACGCCAACGTCAACGTTTTTTGATGTAACTTCGCGCGCAAAGTCGTACAGCCGTTGCACGTACGTCTCATGGATGGAGGAGTCTTGGTCCATCGTCAGCAACCATTCGTGTCCCTGGCTCTGCGCTAAACGCAGACCCTCGTTGAGGGCTCGTGCAATGCCGGAATTTGTGTGATGCCGAGTAAGTCGACTCTTCGAGGCGATTGTTCGCAGAGTGGAGTCAGAAGTGCACGGGCTCGCATCGTCCGATACCAGCAGGTTGTCCACCTCACGCGTGAGGACGTTGATGAGATCGATGGTGGAGGCAGTGGGACGATAGGTGGGAACGACGGCTGAGATGGGCAGTGCCACCTGAGGAGTGTACGTGGAGAGTAAGGCGCATCGAACGCGCTATCGCCAGGTCGTGCCTGTTGGGTTGGCGGTTCTTGGATCACTTGTCGTTCTGCTGCTCTTTTCTTCGTGGAACCGACCGCTGCTGTACGACGAGTACGTGCAGTTTGCCGTGTCAGGCCTGCCATCAACGAGCGACGCACTCGCGATCATTTCCTTGACTACAACCAATCTGAATCAAGGAGCTACGGGTGCGTACCATCTTGCAGACTTTTGGTTGCTTCAGATTTTTGGTGCTCACACGGGAGCCCTGAGGGCTCCTGGCGTGGCCACGGGTGGCCTCTTGTTCGTCTACGCAGGCGTCTTTCTCTGGCAACGCAAAGTCTCTTTGTGGTCTCTACCAGCGATTCCTCTGGTCTTTGCGACGCAAGAACTTGTCCTCAGATACGTTGGTGAGGCCCGGCCGTATATGCCCCTTGCGGCTGCGAGCGTTGGCGTGTTGGCCTACTACTCATTCGATAGAAAGGCGCGTGCCACGTGGTGGGGTAGAGCAACCGGATGGTCGTCAGTCATCATCGGAGTTCTCTTTCATCCATACTTCCCCGTGCATTGGGGGGCTATCGCGGTCTTCGGATGGGTGGTCTGGAAACGGCAGAGCCCCGACTGGCCTCTCGTGAAGTACGTGAACTCCCGTTTGTTGCTGGTGGGAACGAGTGTCTACGCGGTGGTTGGGGTTGTGACATGGATGCGCGGAAAGGCAACGGCCGAAGTCGATCCGTTCAATTTCTTGCCCGGACCAGTGCCGCTAGAAATCGTCGCTCAGAATCTCTACTTTCTTCGATCCTCACCAACAGTGATGGCGGCAACCATCGTCCTTGCTGGTGCACCTTTGGTTGCCGCGGCGATGCAGCGAACGCCTCTTCGAGTGTTGGTAGGTCTCTCCATTCCTCCCGTGCTGTTGATTCTTCTTTCATTCCTTTTGGCGCTGTTTATCTCACTCACCACTCTTGTGAATGATTTTTGGATCTTTCCCCGACAGTGGATCGCCTCAACAGCTCTGACAGCTCTTGGTGGCATATGGCTTGTCGCGGAGTGGTGGAAAGCAACGAGTGGCGAACGAAAGCCGAGAACTTCTCCGGTCACACGAAAGATCCTCGTTATCCTTTCCACGGTGTCTCTCCTCTCCCTGACCGTTCCCTCCCTCGTTGAACAGGTGAGACGTATTCAGGAGTGGAATGACAGACCGCGAAGCACCGTGAGCAACCAGGCTGAACTCAGAACTCGATTGGATCAAGGACAGACCCTGACGGACTCTGAGTGGATCGCCTACGCCCAAGTGAATATCGATGTGGGTGGTGATGTCTGGCCTGAATTTGGTCGCTACTACACCGAAACGGACTGGAGCATGTTCGTGCTCACCGATGGCTCCCAATCCAAGGGGACCCAATAGGGTTGCATGACCGTAATGTGACGGAAGGTGCAGGCGCGTGAGTACAGGCAAAGTGGCTCTCATCACTGGGGTGACAGGCCAAGACGGCTCCTACATGGCTGAGCAATTACTGGCCAAGGGTTACGAGGTTCACGGCGTGGTGCGCCGATCAAGCACCTTCAATCGATCCCGCATCGACCATCTCCATCATGATGAGCACACTCCTGGTAAGAATCTGCATCTTCACTACGGCGACGTGACTGATGCGGCTCGTATGCATCAACTCGTGACCGAAATTCGACCTTCGGAGGTTTACAATCTCGCCGCACAGTCTCACGTCCGTGTGAGTTTTGACGAGCCGCTATTCACGGCACATGCAACGGGAATCTCCACACTGAACTTGCTTGAAGCTATTCGTAGTGTTGATACATCAATTCGCTTCTACCAGGCATCAACTAGCGAAATGTTCGGCGCAAGCCCACCACCACAGAACGAGGAAACCCCGTTTTACCCACGCAGCCCTTACGGCGCAGCAAAGGTGTACAGCTATTGGATTACCCGAAATTACCGCGAGGCCTATGACATGTTCGCGGTCAACGGGCAGCTGTTTAACCATGAGTCTCCGCGCCGTGGAGAAACGTTTGTCACCCGAAAGATAACTTTGGGTGTTGCTAATATCGTAAAAGGAAACCAGAAGGAATTATGGATGGGAAACTTGGACTCCATCCGAGATTGGGGTTACGCCCCCGAGTACACCGACGGCATGTGGCGGATGCTTCAGGCACAAGAGCCAGAGGATTTTGTGCTGGCGACTGGAACGGCGTACACCATCAAAGACTTCCTACAGTTTGCATTCGGCCATGCGAAACTGGA
>WLWF01001920.1_pt1 | contig 15881 bp, 8 predicted proteins | sample 6718331 | NCBI WGS metagenome assembly WLWF01 (sample SAMN12718692, study PRJNA515312) | sponge metagenome | isolation source: marine sponge | host: Mycale hentscheli | place: New Zealand: South Island, Marlborough, Capsize Point | collected 2003-05-01
TTTTTAGCGGGTTTTCAATTTCAAATATAACGTCATACGGGTTGTTATTGTTCTTTGTTATGATGTCTATTCAAACTTTTTATTTGAAAGGATATTTTAGTAAACGGTTTTCTAACTTATAGAACTCGTTTAAATCTTTTGGGTTTAGGCGAAAATTAGAAGTTTTTAGCTCTGTTGAAGGCTTTTTTGAGTTGCATAGTGCCACGGAAGGAAAAGAGTTTATAAAAAAGAAACCGTAATAATTTTTTCGTTTTCTACCTCATAAATGGCAATAGCACTATATGTCTTTCCATGGGCAATAATAAATTCCTGGTCAATTACAATATTGTCTATTTCCATTCTGTTTAAAATCTTACAGTTTAGATCTTTGGCTTTTTTAAATAAAGGAGCATATCTTTTTTTCACCTCTTTTCTTCCCTCATATTGTAGCTTGTAAGGATAGTCATATACTTTTACATCTTCGGCAAATAAGTTTGTAAAAGCTTCAATATCTCTGTTGCTGTATGCCTCCGGTTGTTTTTGTACGACATATTTTGGAGATTCTTCACCTACGATTGCCATTTTTGTTCCATCCGGACTAACAGCAATTCTGGAAATATTTTGCGTTAAAGTATCGTCTATTGTATGGAACTCACTCCAATAACTACCTGTACTCTCCATGGCTACTGTGGTAATATGGTGTTCTTGTAAATAGCTTATCATCTTCAAACTACCTCAATGGTGTACAGAGAACTCTTTAACTTGATTTTTTTGCTGTCCTACAGCAACAAAATGAGATCGAGAACCTACACTATACGCTCAGCATAGGGGTTGCTCACTTGCATTTTCTCGAATGTTTTCATAATTGAAATTTAATGAATTAATAAAAAGAGTTCTGGTGAATGCTTTATCTTTGAGCATTATTCTATGCGAGATAACAGATGTTTCATCATTTTTTGTCTCAAAGGGCTTTTCTATACCAAAAACCTTTTTTGCATTCTAACCAAAATTCGGGTTAAAAACAGAAAATCACCTGTAAATAAATTACAAGTGATTTTTTTATTTAAGAATTGTTAAAAAATGTTCTTTACTTAATCAATTCATAACTGCGTTTGATAAACTGAGTTAAATCTTCGCCATGTAGCAAATTTTGAGATAGTTTTGCCAGATCAAAAGCCTGATTAATTAATCGATTTCGCTTTTTCTCGGTTTTCGTATGGAGGATTTCTCCAACTAACGAGTGATTGGTATTTACGACTAAATTGTACATTTCCGGTAAATTACCCATACCCGTCATAGCACCACTTCCGGTTGCACTCATTTCTTTCATTCTACGCATAAATTCCGGAACGGTAATTAAGAAAGGAGATGCGTTAGAATCCATAGCTTCCAGTTGTACCGTATAGGTTTCTTTAGGAACATTTTCTTCTATCATAGGTTTCAGCTTTTCTTTATCCTCCTCTGATAATTTAGAGAGTATCGTATCGTCTTTCTTGATTAAATTATCAATATGATCTGCATCTACTCTGGTAAATTTCAATTTATCATTAGAGGTTTCCAGTTTTTGCATTAAGTGAGAAATGATAGGAGAATCTAATAAAATAACCTCATAACCTTTCTCTTTTGCATCTTGAATATAACTGTGTTGTGCATCTTTGTCAGCAGCATATAAGATGATATGATTCCCGTCTTTATCAGTTTGAGCATCTTTGGTCTTTTTGGTTTAATTGTTCTTGTACTGTTTTTCTTTTCTTTTTGTATTGATTATTAACAACCTCTATTTTTTCATCTATTGGTTTAAGTATATTTGCTATATCTATATAATATTCATCATCATTTGGGTAAGTACTATTTTCTATGATTGAAGCACCAAAAAAACCAGATGAAGCGTCAACAAAATTCTGAAAAGTTAAATTAGGTGGGTCAGAACGTCCAGTTGTATCAAATGTTGCTTTTGTATTTGCAAGTTGGATTGCTATGTTTCCAGCATTAAAACCTTCAGCTGTTAAATCAGTTGAAACGTATTTTTTATTTTTTTCGTTAATTTGGAACACTCCAACACTTTCAGTAGCGTCTTTAGGTACACGAATGTAATATACTGTTGCTGGGTCGGTATTGGTAGCTTCATCATTTTTTCTAATCCCACCGTTAGGTCTATTTTGTTTTGCTGTTACACCTATTTCACGTGCGTATTCTAAAATTTCTTCTTTTAATTCTATTAAACTTCTTCTAGCTTTAGCTAGTTTTGCTACATCTTGAACTTCTGTTGTGTTTTTTAATTTTGGTAATTGGGTTTCTAGTTTTTTAGCCTTAACTATCATGTCGAATATTGTGATAGGATTTTTAGGGTCTAACCCATAAGGTGAGTCAGTAAATTCGGGTTTATCAACAATTTTTGACCATTTTTGAGCTAAAATTTCTGGACCTTCTTCCATGTAGTTAGCCGCTAAAATATAACCTATAGGTATGTCTGCTAAAAACGCGTAAGTATAACCAACAAATTCACCCTTTGATTCAAAATTACCAGTTTCGGCATTAAACTTAGTATTAAATTTAGTTAACGCTAAAGAATATGTTACAGGTTTACCGTAATAACCTTTTACCGTAAGTTCAAAAACTGGGTATGGTAAGTGAAAAAATAAACTATAGGGTGAACAAGAACCTTGTTCAAATAAAGTCGCTCCCCGTATATCAACAAAATCAACACTAACGATTGGTATATAGTTACCTTCTAGTTTTATGTTAACATTAGTTATCCCTAACCCTTCTAGGTCACCCCTATTCGCAACATCTGTAGATAGTATTTGAGAACCACCAATTTCAGTCCAACTTGTTGTTAAAAATTTTCTTTTCTTTTTTGGGTCATTTGATGTTCCTGAATCTGAAACAACTAAATCAACTGATTTAAATTCAATAGTTTCATTACTGTTATTACCATCTGCCGATTCTGTTAAATATGTTCTACCTTTGGTTTTAGCTTTAAGACTAGCGTATATATACAGGTCTTCATGTTCTATAGTTTGGTTTCTTGGGTTTGGTTCAATAAGGTTATAAACATCGTTTATCCTTGTTACCTCTGGTCTTGTCGCCATTTTATATTCCGTATAACTTTCTGTACCTAACTACCGCCTTGTCATAATCAGTTAATGATTCTTGTAAGGGGTAAGGCACTCTTATTATTGTCCCTGAAGGTATATTAAACTCTATACTACCAAATTGGGGGTTAGCTTGTAATATAAGCCAACCAAAATTAGGGTTATTATAAGACTCTTGACTAATTATGTCAAGTCTAGTTTTAGAATTATATTCAACCGTTAAATCAGTTCCCTTTGTGGGTAATTTTAAAAAAGGTAATATTTTTACACCACCATTATATTTAAATTCACTATATCTATCGTAATATTTTCTTTCTGCCATTATTTATGTGGTTGTTAATATTTTTATTATTTGGTCTAACCCTACTTGATTTATTTGTCCTGTAGCTTTAATTTGACCTCCTTGATGCTGTCTACTTTCACCACTACTTAAGGTTGAGTTTTCATCAACTTGAATGTCCCAAGCTACTGTCCATACAACTTCTCCGACTACACTTATTACTTCTTGCATTTCTTCTATGACAAAGTCATTACCATTATTATAATCTTCTTTCCAATCATCCCAATTATAATACCCTGTTATAGCTTCAAGTATGTTAAATGCAAATAATTTTTTACCTGCTTGGGTTGAAGGTAAGTTATTACCATCTACTTGACAACAAGTATTATACTCTCGTCCAAAATTATAGGCTTCTGAATTTTCTTCTTTTTGGTTATAATTACTATCCCAAATCACAGCGTTGTTACTACCACCACCAGCACCACTACTACCTTCTAAGTCAAGGGTAAACCTCTGACTAGTAATATTAACACTCCAACTTGGTGTTATGTCATTATTTAATCCACCATAAACCCATTGTGGTAATATTTTTCCTATATCTGGGGTTAATGATGTTTGTGGGTCAATATTAGATGAGAACCTACCTGATGTACCAATTCTTTCAACATCCATATAGTTACCTGAAACAGTTATTTTACCCGCGTCATTCTCATAGGGTACATCAACTTTATATCTTAATGAATTACTTTCCCTGAATATTGGTTGACCGTCTTTGGTGGTTTGGTTATACCCTACATTTTCTTCCTCTGAAGTGTTTTCAGTGGTTAACTTTGGTTCCCCATCTTTTAAAGGTATTATTGTTTGAACTTTGGGTTTCCATTGTACACTTTGTGTGAAATCACCTCCACCCAAATCTTTATAACAAAAATACCAATCAAAGGACTCAGGTGGGTATTGGTTGTATTGTTCTGTAGTTATTACATTTCTTTCTACTAAATTTATTACCTCATTATCTGGTACTTTTTGGAAGTTTTCGTCATTTCTACAGAAACCTTGTCCCGATGGTGGTTCTTCTGTAGTAGACAACTCTAGTTCTTCTACTTCTGCCTTTTCTTCATTTATTTCTACAGGTGGTTCTTCTACCGCTGGTGGGTTTATTGCATTATCTAAGTCTTGTTGTGATGCCCATGGTCCGTAAAAATATCCTGTATCTTCTAATTTTCTTTCAAACGTTTGGGTATCCCCTTCTGTACCTACTAAATCAAATTCATTTCTTCTTTTCATTATTTTTTCTAATGGCATATATAATGCTGTGTTAGCAAAGAAGTTATAAGATACTGCGTTTTGTAGTTGTGTTAACGGTCCTTGTAGTGTTGAACCACCGATAAACTTAAAGTTAAGGTCAACATTAACTAACATTGGTTGTACACCAATACCTTCAGGGTTTAAATCCCATTGTAGTGGGTCAAAAGTAAAGTTAATAGAATCTATTATTATTTTAGTGAAATAAAAATCACCTAATCTTAATACACATACAGGTGGTCTACCAAAAGCCGTATTTTGTGGTTGTGATGGGTCTATAAATGATGGGCCTTGTCTACCACATTGTTGTAAGAAGTTAATTCTACTATTAAAACCTTCGGGTGTTATTGAATGAAAAGCTGGGTGAAAATTTTGTAGTTTAGATTTTAGGTTATCATACAAAAATGAATCTTCTTCTTTTATTTTAAGAAAATAATCACATTCATTAACAAAATTCTTAGCTAAATTAAGGGCCTTTTGCCTTTCTTTTTCATTTTCAGCCTTTTGAGCGTCTATTTTTCTTTGGGTTTCTCTTTTAGCCCCTTCATTAATATTATTAACCCTTTCTTTTTCTAGTTCTTTAGCTTTATCATAAGCCTTTTTATAACACTCAGCATTACCTTTGGGGGTTAAAAATATGTCAACCCTTCTTTGAGAGAGTTGTGTTATGTTTTGATAATCGTTAGGGTGAAAACTAAAAGGAGTTAACGTAAATTCACCTTCTGGTGTATCTAAGTTATTATTACCTAAACCAAGGTTTTTATATAATTCCTGAGCTTCTTCCGAACCCTTACCACTAATGTTCCATCTATTACAATTCTCAACAATATCATCAGATTCTTTAAATAAATAAATTGGTTCGTCTGTTTCTATATCTAACTTTACGTCACCAAAATTTTGTTCAGCTAAAATCATTTGTTCTTTCATCCATTTTTTAACTGAATTAGCTCTGGTTTGTGATAAGGTTTGGTTATAATCAGCTGTAGCAGCAAAACTTGCATTACCACTGATATTAATGGTGTAATGTTTACCTACGGAAGTTGTTGCTAAAAACTCTATTAATTGACTAATACCTGTCCCAGGTGTTAAGGTTAGTCCGTTTGGTATATCTGTAGTTGGTGTAAAAGCCCAATCTCTACCATCAGGTAATTTTACATCACTTAATACAATAGGTCCTGATTTACCACCGTTTCCACCGAAAATTGTGGGGTATGGATTAACACCCCAAAACCTTTCATTAGCACCAAACCTAGAAAAGGCATAACCTACTTGGTTTACCTTGTAAACAGTTCCACCACTAGTAATACCAGTTGCTATAGATGGTAAATCACAACAATAATTTTCGTTTGAATAAGATGAACCGTTGTTGGACCATAATAATAACTTTTCGCCCTCTGCTGTTTCTTCGGGTGAAAAGTTATTATTCGCAAGTTTATTAGCTATTGATGTTTTTGGTCCATATTTAACAAAACCATTTGTACCAAAAGCACCACCTTTAGCGATACATGGTAAATATTTTTTTTGGTCTGTAATAACTTTTAATTCTTCTAAATTCCAAGTGTTATTAGCAAAATTAGACCCAGAATTTAAGGTTCCATCATCAACACTACATCCACCTATACCTCCAAGCCAATTAGGTGTATTATCACCATAAGCCCCTTTATATAGTTTAGGGCTATCTATTTCTTCAACCGATTTTACTTCATAGTTATAATCAAAACATCTACCAACTATACCTTCTTTACAACCTGAGTTTGTTAAGATTGTTTTATCAAAGTAACCTTCACTATTATTTGTGTTTTCACTCTTCTCTGTTCTATTACTTTTGGTTGCGTTTTTAAAATGAAAACTTAATGCGTCGTTAATTACTGGTACTTCTATTGTAAAGGTTCTTTTTTCTTCTACTTCTGTTTCGGGTACGATTATTTCTTTTGGTATAAACTCTTTATATGCTTCTCTAACAATTGATTTCACCTCATCAGTACTACATCCAGCAAAAAATGTTTCTAGGTTTGATGTTGAGTTTACGGTTTCCTCTTCACCTGTTTCAGGGTTTATTTTAGTTGTCTCAAAAGCACCATCTTTTAATTTATTTATTATTGAGGGATGGTCGACAATAATAGTAAAGGATAATGTACCTGTCCTTTCAGTATTATTATATGTGTAAATAGGTTCAGCTCTACCAATGAAAGATGTCGTATCCCAATTAACAGAGGTGTTATCGGTAAAATTAATATTATAAGGTGGGAACCACATTATTCTACCACCAAAAGGTCCTTGTTCACACGGTGGTAGTTTTTGTACATGTGGGGAATCTTTCCAAGCTAAATTTTCAATCGAAAACATGTATGGAATTACATCTTTTTTTTCAACTACAACACCTCTAAGTGTTTCAGCTTTTCTTGCTAAATTTTTTTCTATTGTATCATCTTTTTCCCAAGCTATTTTAGGTATACCAGGACTCCTTAATGTCGAAAAACTACCTAATTTTCTATTAGGGGTATTACCACCGTTTTTAGACGTGTATCCTGGTTGGTTTTCTCTCCATAAATCACTATATCTTATTAAATCACCATATGTGTTATAAGTGTTTCTAACAGACCATGAACGACAGTAATATTTATTTTCTTTAGTTTCTTTAACTAAATTACCTTGTGACATTGTAATATGTCTTCTGTCACCACTTTCAGCATCATAATTTTGATTGGAGTTTGGTAGTCCTATAAATCTAGCGGCAGAACCACTTACATTAGTAGCTTTATTAACTAAATCTTGTGTATATTTTAATAAACCTCTTTTAGGTAAAACTGTTGGGTCTGTAACACCATCCTTCCAATATAATTCACCACGATAATAAGCATTAGGTTCAGCTCCGTCATTAGACTCTGATGAACCAGGAATAGGTTCGGGACCCCTAGTTCTTGCTGGTGCGATAAAATAATTTAATTGGTCCCAATTTTCAGTGTGTCCATAGTTCCAAGCTGTCAATAAATTATCGTAAGTAAAATCACCCTCAACACCAAAAGGTGAATACTCAAATCCTTGAAATTTTAATTTTTCTGTTACCTCATATTCTAAAGTTGGGTCTTCGGATTCGGTTGGTGTAACTGTGATGTCTGGTCTATTGGTTCTAGCCTTACTTTTAGCACTAACGGTTACTCCATCAGTTGCCGGTAAATTACTAGATTTATTTCTAGCTGAACTATTTAAATTTTTTCTATATTCAACACCACCACCTGCGGCCGAAATACCAGTTCCTGAACCACCACCTAAATTATCAAGAAAAGATGGTCGAGTACCTAGTTTATCTGTATAACTATCTGAAGTATCAAAATCTTTTTCTTCCTCTTGGGAGGCTTTTACAGCTTCACCAAAAGCTAAGTAACCTGTTTTTTGGGATGGTTGGTTAGCATCTTTAGCTTTTACAGGTTCTTTTAGTGAATCATTTTGGCCTTCAATCCTAGGTCCGTATTTATTTTGGGTTAAAGCTTGTATTAATAAGTTTTGTGTCCCTTTACCCGTTCTTTCTAAAAGTAAATTTGTTATATCTATTGTATTAGTGGAAAAAGCAGAATCTAATGGTTTATCCCAATCAAACGCCCCATCAGGTAAATCACCACCAATAATATTTTTAAGACCCTCAACACCTAAAACATCTGATACTTGATTTGCTGCTTGACCTAAAAAACCATCCGCGGGTACAGTTATTTTGTAGTCTTTAAGGAAAATAGAGTCGGGAAAAGAACTACCACCCCCTAGTTTTTGTAATAAATTTAATGGGTCTAAATTAATTCTACCAACTGTATTTTCTATTATACCATCTTTAATCCTATTCTTAGCCTCTACTAATCTTCTTTCTTTCGCGATATCATTCAGAGGTGAATCAAAATCAATTAAAAAACTATTTAAACCACCTAAACCTACAGCATCTAAACCTTCTGTTAAAATATTTAAAGCTGTACCACCACCAGAAGATGTTGGGTATTCTATATAACCCGTGTCTTCAACTATTAAATCAGGGTTTTGTAATTCATATATTTCTGATGTCTGTAAGGTTGAAGGTCCGTATTGGTTATTTTGTATGTTTTGTGAAGGGTTTTGATAAGCTATGTCTAATAGTGATACGGGAAAATTAGCACCCTGTATCCACTCATCAATTGAACCCGGATTAGTGATTGAGGTATAGTTTATATCTTTTTCTAACCCTTTTTCATCGTATTGTGTTTGGAAATTACCCGCGGGACTATCAATTAGTTCAGGGGCAATATTAGGTAGATTCTGTTGGAATAGATACGATAAATAACTATTATCTGTAATATCACCAAAATACTGACTTTGGAAAAAATCTATGTTATAGTTGTTTGGGTTTATTGCCGGCATACTTTCTTAAACTTTTTTTATAATAAATATTTACATATTAGATTTTACTTAATAATTTTATTGCGCAGGCTTTAAGAATTATAAATAAGTTTTTAATAAAATAAAGATTAGTTAATAGCTTAAAGCTTTAAAATACTATTGGTACCCCTTTTTATTAGCTCCAGCGTGTTCAGATATAATTTGATTTAAACTTCTAATAAATCCTTTATTGTTTAATAAATCAGAATTAGCTTCAGCACCATTTTGTCCGACTAAGTCAATCTCACCCTCCACTTTAATTTCAGCAAACTCTACTTTAATATTATTACCCATCATACCTAACCACATAGAAAGTGATTTTAAAGCTTCTATATTTTCAGTATTAACCGAGTTAACCGCATCAACGGCTTTTGATATACCACCCGCATCTACACCTTTCATTGCGTCACCTAGTGAATACGCGGCTGCAGCTAAACCTATTAAACCTAAAAGACCAAATGGATTTGCTAACGCTATCCCCATAATAACTATTGCACCAGCCAAACTCATAATACCTAAACTAGTTAACATTAATGCGGGACCTAACAACAATAAAGAACCAACATTATCCAGACTAACAACACTAAATAAATTAACAAAAGAGTCTATGATAAGAGCTATTCCTTCCGCAACATAGTATACAGCGGTACCCATCATCATCATAGCCGCACCTAACCCTAATAATATTAGAATACCTATCCCAGATATCTCTACGGAAGCACCTAAAGCAACTAAACCTGCGGTTAATGCCTCTAACCCCGCACCTGCCGCCGCACCACCTAAGGCTATAGCTGCTAAACCTATAGAACCAGCGGTCATCGCTGTGAACGCTACAGCCGCTAAAGCTAACACACCAGCACCTAATGCGGCATTTGGATTACCCATTACAGCTAAACCTCTACCTAAGGCACTTAAGTTTCTATATAATGACCCCATTTTAACCAAACCAAATAACATTAATGTTGGTATAGCGGGAACCATAGCTACCATACCGATAGAAGTGGGTATTAAATTAAGAGCCCCAAATAAAACTTTAGCGTTACCCATTTTTTCTAAACCTGAAGCTAAACTTTTTAATGGTCCCCCAGGTTTACCCTTAACAGGACTTGGAACTTTTGGTGTAGTCTTACCTCCACCCACTATTTTATTTTTTAAAAATCTACCAACAGCACCACCAGCACTAAATATCATTTTAAATAAACCTAGTATTAAACCAGGGAATGTTTTTAAAAGAAGTAGTGTTAAAGCTACTAAAAATAATCCTTTAGGGCTAAATAATTGATATAACTTTTGAGCGAAATTTTTCAAAAAAGGCCACCATTTTGTTCTAACGTCTTTCGCGAACGCAACTATTCTATCACCTAGGTTATCAAGAATACCACTTTTAGTTAATTGGTCCATTAATGGTAATAACGCGTTCATCGCGACCAATTTCAAACTTTCTAAAACTTTACCAAATTGTTTTTCTGTCCCAGCATATGCTTTAGCTCTTTTTTCTTCATCTTTAGCTCTAGCTATAATATTTTTCTTTTCAGTAGGACCTAATTCGGATAATAATTTTTGTTCTACTTGACCCATTTCATTCATGAAAGTTATTTTAGCCCCTTCTTTTGTCATTTCAGTCATACCTTCAAAAATACCTCTTTGGTCTTTTGGTATATCACCTAAAAACTGACCTAAATAATCAACTTTAGCAGCTTGTTTTGCTGTTTTAACTAATTCTTGGTAATCCATACCTAAAGCATCGGCAGATTCACGTAATCTATCTAGTTCGTGAGCCGACATTTCAAACTCACCCGTTGATTTATTAAAAGTAGCACTTTCTTTTGCTGCTTTAGTTAAAGATTTAGCTAATTCTTCAGGAGCATTTCTAGCATTATACATTAATTGAAAAGGGTCACCTAATTGAGACATAGCTCCACCCATTGTTTGTAATCTTGCTGCCGCTTCTATAGCACCTTCAGGTCTAAATACTTTATCCGAAACACTAGCAACAGACTCCATACTTAATTTAAATTTTTCTGAATGAGCGGCCATTTTAGCGAGAGCATTCATACCACCTCTAAAATTTAATTTATTAAGGAGACCAAGATTCTGTTGGAATTTTTTAATGACTTTTAACGAATTCACACCCATTTGTTCTGACATCGCTTGCATATCACCGATAAACTCACTAGCCTGTACAGCTCCAAGACCAAAAGCCTCCATTTCACCAACAAGACCACCCATTTCAGTATTGGTCAACCCAACCATATGAGCGTTCATAGCCATAGCTTCCACAGACTTTTCCCCTAAAACAACGGCTCTACCCGTTTCCTCATTAAATGATTGCATCATTTTTGCTCCATCACCAATAGAACCATACCATTTAACAACAGATTCTTCTGCCGCGTAAACAGATTGTTTCATTGCCTCCATACCTGAACCAGAAAGACCAACAGCCCTCGCGGTATCTAAAGCCGCTTGTTCAGTTCCAGCAACTAGAGATATGATTTCCCTTAAACTAGGTAACATACTCTTAAAACCTGTAACCATTTGGTTACCTGCTGCCTTTAAAAAACTTACCGAGTTAGCCAATTCTTTATTGTGAGCGACTAATTGTGTTTGTTGTTTTTTTAATTCAGCTTTATACTTTTCAGCGGCTTTAATAGCTTCTTTATCCTGTGCATTACCTTTTTTCTTTTCTTTATTGATATCTTTTTCAAGTTGCAAGATATCATCACTGTACTTTGAAATTAATTTTGCGTTATCTTTAATTTTTTTTTGACCTTCACGCCAATCAGAAAGACCTTTGGTATACCTTTCTTGAACCTTAGCGATTTCATTCTCTATTCTAAGTATCTCTAAATTAAGTTTTATGTCTTCTTTACTAGCCAAAATTTAATTTATTTTTTTAATTTTAATGTGATTTTACCCTTAGCTGGTTGTGACATGTTTTCATCCGCACCAACTTTTCTACCAATCAATACATCAACACCAACAACACCACTACTTTTAACTTTATTAACAAAATCAGTTATATTCATTTTTGGTGTTATTAACATAGCTTTTGTAGGTTTACCCCCAATATCTAATTTATTTTTCCACTCTATAATAAAAGTATCTTTAACACTTTTAGATTCTTTAATGATAGCCCCACTATTTAATACGCCATTAACCAAACTCTCAGCCCCACTAACTGCCCAAGTAGGATTACCACCACCATCTACAATATCTAAACTACCAACAACAAAGTCACCTTCAGAATTTTTTGTATCTGTAACGTTCAAAGTGCTAGAATCACTATCAAAATTAGGGATGCCTACAATTAATAATTTCCTATCAAAATATTTAGGTAATGGGTTTTTATCCTTCCAATAATCACCTTTACCAATATCATTTTTTGGAGCTTCACTTTTTTTCTTTGGTGGTTTTCTTTCTGTTAAAATTTCGGTAAGGACGTTACCAATCGATAAGACTGACTCTTTTTTACCACCATAAAACTTTTTCCAGTAATCATTAACCTTATCACCATCAAAATCTATTTTATATGATTGTGATTTACCCATATACTTTACAGGTGCGGCAAACCATTTTTTAATCGCCGCCATAAAACCTCTGATGTTTTTATCTAACTCATCTATAGTTTTATTACCAACAGAGTTACCAAAAATGGTGGACCATCTTTTATATTTGTCAGAGTTTTCCTCTTCATATATGGTTTCTTGTGACTCATCCACAGACTTACTATAAGAAAGTTTGAACTCAGGAAAAGCTTTATCAACCTTACTTAAAAAATTAGTAGGAAATGATTTTCTTAAATTAGCAATCATCATGGAAAATTTATCTCTAGAAGATTTTTCCCTAAATTCTTTTAATTTTGACCTATCAGTAGTACCATTTTTTACCGCTCTTTGAAGTTTTTGGTATTCTGAAGCTTCTTTTTTATTGTAAAAACCATCACCATAAACAACTTTACCTTTATAATTACCGTAATTTTTTAATAATAACCTAAAAATTTCATTCCTATTTTTTTTAATTTCAGGTGGTATTGGTGGGTTTGGATTATTAGGGTCTATTGGTTCATCTTCTGTAGGTTCATCTTGTGTAGGTTCATCTTGTGTAGGTTCATCTTGTGTAGGTTCATCTTGTGTAGGTTCGTCTTGTGTAGGTTCGTCTTGTGTAGGTTCGTCTTGTGTCCCTGGGTCACCCCAACCACCATCTGAAGAAAGTTCTTTTAATGACACTCTAACAACGTAATCTTCATTTTTGATTAACATAGGTAAATCAAAATCAGTCCCTTTTAAATTTTTTTGTAAACTTTTAGGTAAAAAATTAATTCTATAAACTTTTTTAGTTTCATCATCTGTAAAATATATAACAAACTTTTTAGCATTACTTCTTTGGTCAACAGAAGCCTTACCACTAATATTTTTTGATTCACCACCAAAAAAACCACTAATAGGTTTATTAATAGAAAAAATAAAAGGAAATGTTTTTAATGCTTTGTAGTAATCTATAGTATCTTGGTCTTTTAAATCAGAAGGCCTAAGACCAATATCACCCATATCTAATTTTGCTAATTCACCAGTAAAAGCTGCTTGAGCTATTGAGTGAGCTAAATTATTACCACTATTAGAAACATTAGTACCCCTCCGTTTAGTTGGGTCATTTTTACCGAAGACTTGGTCTGGAATTCGATTTTTATAATCAAATTTACCACCAGCAGTAACAAAATCCGCGAATTTACTATCTTCTATAATTAACTCAATAAGTTTTAGCTTGTTAGACATATTTAACTTTCTATATAAATATCACTAAAAAAACTTTTAACGCTTTTTAGACTTAGCTCTTTCGTATTCTTTTTTTTGTTCCTCCATTTCTTGTTTATAATATTCCATATAAATCCTTCTTTCATATATAGGGAGGGACATGACACTTTCGTAAGAAAACCTCATATGTTTAACTAGGTAGTATATTTCTTTGGTTAACCCTAATTTATACTCTGGCGTTAGGCCAAAAAAAGTTGAGTCCAAGTGGAACTGCACCGCGAAAGGGTTCACCAGACGGAGCCTCCACATCCACCGTCATGTCAATACCAGGCTCAATCTCATCTAGATATTCTCTAAATTTTAATGAATCGTAAGCTGGTATGACTTGAATATATTTAGATATGTAATTAGGGTCTCTATTGCCATTAATTTCAACAATTTGCTTTTCTAATCTACTAGTTAAAATATTGTTAATTTTTGATTTTGTTAATTTATTTCTTTTTTCGTTTTGTTGTACAATATCCCTTTCATCTTTAACTGTTAACATTTTAAATTTAATTTTTGATTTTGATTTAGGCATATCAAAAGAAAACTCATTATTTTCATCAGGTTGAACCCCAATAGGTTTACTTTTTAAATTATTTAAATCAATCTCATAATCAAATTCTTCAGCTGTCATTGGGTCAGTCATTTTAACCGGATACATTTCACCGTAACCTGTTGCTCTTAACCAAATCATAATAGCATTTCTATCACCAACTAACATATCGTCAACTGGGACTGGTGATTCTTTTACTTTTCTCTCTATTAGGATATCTAAAACTTTACCACTTTTAATTAAGTTTGGTGAAGTTAGGATATTTTCATCTGAAGCTGTCATATACTCTACTTTAATAGAGTCACTTTTACCCGGATATAATAAACCCTTTGAAGGTAAAGGTAGGACATCAAAAGGAACCTCAAAATGAAACTCATTATTTTTTTGTTGTGTTTGATTTGACATTTTAAAACTTTTTTTTTAATTTGTTTTATTATTTTAATTTAACCTTAACCTTTTTAAGGATAAAGTAAAGTTTATTCATTACGGCAAATAAATACTTTAATTTTATTTTTTTTAGTGATTAATTTTGCCAATCAAAAATAAATTCTTATATTTGTGTTATAACAATTTAAAAAAGATATGGAAGATATAAAATTACAGAGATTAAAAGAGGTGTTATCAGTACCAACACACTCAAGACAAGAAGACTTGATGATAGAATACTTGGAAAGGGTTTTATTAGAAAAAGGCTATGATTATAAAAAAGACTTTATGAATAACATTTACGTTACCAAAGGTCAATCAGAAAATTTCCCCTGTTTTGTAGCTCACACTGATACAGTTCATTCTGTAAATCTTAACCTTAAAGTAGTCCAACTAGAGGAAAATAATCAAACTATATTAACAGGTATTGACTCAAAAACATTAAGACCTTCTGGTATTGGTGGTGATGATAAGTGTGGTGTTTTTCTTTGTTTGGAAATGTTAGACAAATTAGATAATGTAAAAATCGCTTTATTTGTTTCGGAAGAAATTGGGTGTATCGGTTCTAAACAAGCTGACCCTGAATTTTTTAAAAATGTTGGTTACGCTATTCAGTACGACTCACCTAAAGGTGACTCTATGAGCATGAGTTTAATGGGTAAGGAACTATTTGGTAAAAAAACAAGTTTTGGTGAAAAAGTTAGCCCTTTAATTTTAGAACACGGAATAACTGATTGGGCAAGACACCCCTACACCGATATTTGGCCATTAATGGAAAAATTTGGTTTTTCTTGTCTTAATTTAGCGGCAGGGTACCATAGATACCATACGGATAATGAATATGTGGTGGTAGAAGAAGTTCAAAACGCTTTTGAGTTGGGATTAAAATTACACGAAATATTGGGTGAAAACTTCTATGAAAGACCAAAAGAACAAGAAAAAAGTTACATTAATTCACTTTTTGGTGGTTACGAAACCTCAACAAAACAACTTATAGCTGAAGACAATGATGAAGATGATGACCTTTATTTTGATGAAGATGATGACCTTTA
>WLWF01001921.1_pt1 | contig 15878 bp, 20 predicted proteins | sample 6718331 | NCBI WGS metagenome assembly WLWF01 (sample SAMN12718692, study PRJNA515312) | sponge metagenome | isolation source: marine sponge | host: Mycale hentscheli | place: New Zealand: South Island, Marlborough, Capsize Point | collected 2003-05-01
GTCCGTTATGCTGAACCAAGTATTGCAAGAGATTGGAAAACTGTGAATATTCTCATTACTGGATCAAAAGGATTTATAGGTAAAGAACTGTCAAAATACTTTAGCGAAGAACATAATGTAATCTCCACAGATAGGACAACTCTTGATCCAGCTAAATGCGAAAGTGTAAAAAGCTTCTTCGACAATAACGAAATAGATGTTGTCATTCACACCGCAGTGAAAGGCGGGAAAAGAGGACATCATGAAAGTGTCGAAGACTTGTACGAAAATTTACTTATGTTTGAAAACCTTAGTAATTTTTCAAATCGCTATAAAGCTATGTTCAATTTCGGCTCTGGTGCAGAATTCGACAGAAGGATGGATATAAAACTATCAAGAGAAAATCAAATTGAAAGTCGTCTTCCGTCGGACTACTATGGATTAGCTAAAAATCTTATAACTCGTAAAATAAATCACTTAGATTCCAATATCTATAATTTAAGGCTATTTGGATGTTTTGGAGAATATGAAGAACCTCAGAGGCTACTAAGAGCAACATACGACAAGATAATTAAAGGTGAGAATCCCAATGTTCACAATGATAAGTGGATGGACTATTTTTATGCACAGGACGTCGGAAGAGTCATAGAGTATATTGTAAATAATATTGAGAAAGATATTCCCAAGGACATAAATCTGTGCTATAATGAGAAATACAAACTAAGCGACTTAGTTTATAAAATAAAAAACTTGACGGAATCCAATTGCGATGTTATAATATATAATAACCAAATTGGAAGTCTGTCTTATACAGGTGATTCTACAAAACTAGATAGCCTAAATATAGCCCTGATGGGCATTGACATTGGAGTTGAAAAGTGTCTGAAAAGTTGGAGCAAATACTAGACTTAGTATCTGAGTATGTTAATGAGAAGGATGATGGATGGAAAGCTGGCGAAGATTGGGTTAGCTATTCTGGACCTCAATTTGATGATAAAGAATACAGGGCAGCAATTGAAGTCCTACTGAGCGGCTGGTTAATCTTTGGAGAGAAGTCTAGAGAATTTGAAAAGACATTTTCGACGCACTTAGGAAAAGCACAGGGGTGCCTAACCAATTCTGGCTCCTCCGCTAATCTTCTTGCCGTAAGCGCTCTGCGCTCAAAGAATGGATTTAATCTACCAAAAGGTTCAAAGATAATTACGCCAGTTGTGTGTTTTCCTACAACAATAAATCCAATCATTCAAAATGGATTTGAACCAGTTTTCGTAGATGTAACTCTTCCTGATTTAAATTTAGATTTAGATCAAGTAGAAGCTATACTTGAATCCGATCCAGATATCAGGGGGATAATGTTTGCACATGTTCTTGGAAACCCTCCAGACATGGACAGATTGATGAGGCTGATTAAAAAGCACGAACTCATTTTTGTGGAAGACGCTTGTGATGCTCTCGGTTCATTTTACGATGGAAAAAAGCTAGGCTCATTCGGAGACATATCTACTTGCTCTTTCTTTCCAGCCCATCATATGACTATGGGCGAGGGTGGATTTGTAGCAACAGATAACGTTCGACTAAACAAGGCAGTTACGAGCATTAGAGACTGGGGTAGGGCTTGTTATTGCAACACTGCTAAACCTGGCAATGTAACTGGCGGGACAGCCTGTGGAAACAGGTTCAAGAATTGGTTGACTGGAATGCCAGAAGCCGTCTACGATCATCGATATGTTTTTGACGAGATAGGGTACAACCTCAAACCACTAGATTTGCAAGCAGCCATGGGGTTGAAACAATTAGATAAATTGCCAGATTTCGACGCCGCACGACGAAAAAACTTCTCAAGACTGCACGAGATATTCAAACCATATGAGAAATATCTACATCTACCAGAAGCCAGCGAAAAGGCAGATCCATGCTGGTTCGCCTTCCTAATGACAGTTAAAGAGGGCTCTCCATTTAACAGGGGAGATATCGTTTCTCATTTCGAGAAAAATAAGATTCAAACTCGCTCCTATTTTGCGGGAAATATTCTAGCTCATCCTGGCTACAATCACTTAGCAGAGCCATATGGTGACTTGGGAGATATGTTCCCAATTGCCAAGATAGTCACGTTCAATTCATTCTTTTTAGGAACTTTTATAGGATTAACTGAAGAAAAATTAGATTACATACAAAGAGTTGCTGACTCCTTTTTCGGAGAACTGTGATGAAAGTGGTATATGTAACGGGATGTCTTGGATTCATAGGATCATACGTTACTAGGAAGTGCCTCGAACGTGGGTGGATGGTGTATGGTATCGATAAATGCACCTACGCCGCCAACAGGAATCTAATAGAAGAGTTTTCGGGATATTCAAACTTCACCTTCTTAAAAGAAGATATTAAAGACTTGAAGCATCTTTATGACTGCGACTATGTTATAAACACCGCTGCCGAGTCTCATGTTGGAAATAGTATCATAGATAGCGGAGAATTCATCAGTAGTAATATTGTGGGAGTTAGAAATCTTCTGGATTTGATTCGCAACAGACCAGAGAACTGCAACCGACGCCCGATACTATTCCACTTCAGCACCGATGAGGTTTATGGCGACATTGAGGACGGAGAGCATACTGAGGAGCACTTGCTCCACCCAAGCAATCCATATTCTGCATCTAAAGCGTCCGCAGACATGCTCGTTTTGGCATGGGCGAGAACATATAACGTAGAGTATATTATTTTACGCCCCACAAACAATTATGGCATTGGACAATATCCAGAAAAACTCATCCCTCTCTCGGTAAAAAACATGATTAGAGGAAGGAAGGTTAGATTACACAATGGTGGTACGCCCATTCGTAACTGGCTTCACGCCGATGATACGGCAGAGTCAGTAATGACAATCATCGATTCTGGCAATGTTAATGAGATATACAATGTTGCAGGAGGATTCGAACAGACAAATGCAGAGACAGTCGAAAAGATAGTGTCCGTTCATCACAACACTGATGATTGGAAACAATATGTAGATTTCTCATATTCCAGACAAGGGCAAGATGTACGTTACGCCCTAAATGACGAAAAGTTGAGAGCCCTCGGCTGGAGCCCTAAAAAGGTTTTTGATGAAGAGATAAAATCAATCGTTGAATACTACAAGAACAATTTTATTTGGTAATGCATATGTGGTACAAAGGTTTAAAAAGAAAAATAATAGATATTCCTCTATCGATAGACTCTCCTCCTTGGCTTTCATCAACTCCATTGCCAGAGAATCAATTGGCAGATCTTGGAAGAAGAGGAGATTTTGTTAATAAGTTTGAAGATTATCAAATAGATAATAATCTTTCAGAATTGGTTAGCGGCAAGAGAATAGCCTATGTGTGTCCGTCTCCTCACTTGAGAGGGATGAAAATGGGCGAATACATTGATTCGTTTGATTTAGTAGTTCGTGTTAACCAAGCTTTCCATATGCAAGAAGAGGATTGGGAAGATTATGGAAAAAGAACAGATATTTTAATGAATTGTCTGAATTGTAATAAAATTGCAGCACTTGAAAAAGATATGGATTTCGCAAGAGACATGAAATTTATTGTTTGTCCTATGGTTTCTATGTGGGATATACAGAGAGTAGATGACTTTCTTGATAAAATTGGCGTACCTTGGCATAATGTAAGCGATGGATATCTATTTAAGATATTCAAAGAAGTGGGAACAACTTGTAATACTGGACTGACTGGCGTTATGACGCTTCTGAACTATGACATAAAAGAGCTATATCTAACTGGAATGACTTTCTTTAATATGAACAAGTTTGGGCAAATATATTATGGCAAATACCATAATGAAGCAGTCGCTAATAATAATTTTAGAGAAGATTCTGGAAAAGTTCCTAACTTTGCTGATTTGAGAATCGACATACATCAGCAGCAACCACAGATTAATTATTTCCACAAGATGGTGTATTTCCACTATGGAAAGAAGTTGACTTTAGATGAATATCTTACTAAAAACTTTGACTCCACTATACAAAAGGTTAAAAATAGATGAAACTTGTAGCAATGATACCTGCTCGACTGGGCAGCAAAAGAATACCCAAGAAAAACATAAGACTCCTCAATGGTATCCCTCTCATTTCTTACATTATTCGTGCCGTAAAAGAAAGCCAATGTTTTGATGAGATATATGTAAACACAGAGTCAGATATAATCGGAGAGATAGCCTTGTCCGAGGGTGTCAAGTTTTACAAAAGACCATCTCACTTATCAACAGACTCCGCAACAAACGATGATTTTTCTTTAGACTTTATAGAGAATGTTGAGTGCGAAGTCATGGTACAGGTTCTATCCACTTCTCCTTTTCTATCTGTAGAAGATATCAAGTCTTTTGTAAAGATGGCTATTGACGGAAATTACGACACTTTAGTTTCTCTAAACAAGCAACAGATTGAATGTGTCTACGACGGTAATCCTATCAATTTTGATAAGAAGAAACCTTCGCCACCCTCACAGCATGTAACACCAGTCGGGGCATATGCCTGTGGCTTGATGGCTTGGAGAAGCGATAATTACAAAGACAATATGGAGAAGTATGGCTGCGGATATCACGGAGGCGACGGTAAAGTAGGATATTATACCCTAACTGGACACTCTACTATTGACGTTGACGAAGAAGAAGACTTCCAGTTGGCAGAATTAGTCGCAAGACACTTGGCGTCCAGGCAGAATTATGAACCAAGGTATTACGGAGACGGACTGCATGTAGAAGTTGACGTGCCGAGTATATTAGCCAAGGATGGAGTAAACACTAATGATTTACATTCAGCGAATAGCGAAACTCCAGTAAGCGTGAAAGAGATTATAAGTAGCTTTGATGGCTCAGTTTCTTGGAGTAAAAGAGTAGTTAATACTGAGAACAATAGCGCCACATTGATACATCAGATGCCAGGAGAAGGCAATCGAGCGCACTATCATCCAGAATGGAATGAGTGGTGGTACATCATTGACGGACAATGGGAATGGAACATTGAGGGCGAAAAAATAATAGTTAAAAAAGATGATATAGTTTTTATACCAAAAAATAGAGTACATCACATTACCGCTGTCGGAGACAAACCTGCTATAAGGCTGGCGGTTAGCCGAGAAGATGTAGAACATGTGTATCCCGAGTAAAATAAAATGAATAAATCTGAAATTAATGAAATATCCATGGAAGACACAGTATTTTTAATAGGCTCTGGACCTTCTCTAAATAAAATAGACATGTCCTTGTTGAAAGATGTAAATACAATGTCACTGAACAGACAGTATATTGCTTATGAAGAGTGGGGATTTTTTCCAACATATTACACCATTATAGATAGAAAACTTGTAAAAGCAATATTCATGAAGGACTTGTGTCCGCTCCTAATAGATAATCCAAAATGTACAATAGAGAAGTATTTTGTACTCCAACCACCTTTAGACGCCGCTGATGTGCCTCGCGATATGTTAGCAAAATCTTATTCAAGAAACAAATCAAATAAGTCCTTCGACATCACAGAAGAATTTATTCAGGGTGACGACGGTCCAATCTGGTATTCTCACGAAGATGTTTTGATAATGCCTGAAGGAAAGGGCTGCGATGTGCGAATATCAGATTATAATATTGAAAAACTAATTTCAAATCCGAAGATGTGTTCGACTCTAGAAAATTTTTCAGCCTCGACTCTCGATTTTTGTGGTAACGGGGGAGCCTTTGCGACAACTCTTTGTGCCCATTTAGGTTTTAAAAGAGTGGTTCTTTTGGGAATCGATGCTTTTTATTCTGGTCGTGAGTGTTCAGTTAAAGCAGGCATTGACTTGGAACATTTTCATCCTCAATATTTTGATCCAGAAACATTCCCAGAAGGCAAGACTCAAGGAAGCCCAGATAAATCCAATGGAATAATGCCGTGGAAAAAACTATCTGAGATGCAACCAGATGCTTCTTATCAAATATTATCTTGCACACCTGATTCTATTATAAACGATTATTTGGATTATGTGAATCTTGAGGATTTGTTGGGGAGTTATGCTTGAAGTTTGATTTCAAAAATAAGACAGTTTTAGTCACTGGAGCCACCAGAGGTATTGGAAAATGCATTTCTGATGATTTCAAGGCATTGGGAGCAGATGTCGTATCTTTTCCAAGTTCGATTTATGATCTCACAGACAGAAAAGAACTGCATGATTTTATAGAACATATAGATACTCTTCAGGTAGATATTTGTATAAACAACGCAGGTATAAATAAAATTAATTATGTAGAAGATGTTCTCGAAGAGGATTACGACAAAATAATGCACATCAACGCTAAAGCACCATTCATGATATCTCAGACGGTATCTAAGGCAATGAGGGCGAGAGAATACGGTAGAATAGTCAATATAGCATCCATATTCGGACATTGCACTAAAGAAAAAAGATCTTGCTATACAGCTTCTAAATTTGCACTCGTCGGTATGACAAAAACTCTCGCAGTTGAAATGGCTCCCTACAACGTTCTTGTGAATTCTGTTTCGCCTGGATTCACTGCCACCGAATTGACGACAAGAGTTTTAGGAACAGAGGGAATCTCCGAGATGTGCAAACAAGTTCCAATGAAGAGAATGGCGATGCCAGATGAGATATCAAAAGTAGTTTTATTCCTGTCCAGCGAGCACAACACATATCTTACTGGACAAAATATAATTGTTGACGGAGGCTTCGTAAATGTTTAGCGTCGATTCGCACAAGGGAAAATACCACGTCGTGTTCGATACGCCTTTGGAAGAAGCTGTCAAGAGTTGTATTCAGGATACTGATTTTTTAGTAATAGATAAATGCGTATATGATAAGTATCCCATTTTCCACCGCCTAATTGATTCCGAAAGGATTTACATTCTTAGGGCGGGAGAAGAGACTAAGACTTTGCAAACATGCCAAGAGCTTATATCTATTTTGGTATCCAGCGGATTTAAGCGAAATCACAAACTTGTAGCAGTTGGGGGAGGAATTACACAAGACATAACGTCTTTCACGGCGTCTGTGCTTTTCCGAGGCATTGGGTGGAAGTTCTTTCCAACCACCTTGTTGGCGCAAGCAGACAGTTGTATCGGCAGCAAAACATCAATCAATTTTTCAAACACTAAGAATCTATTAGGATCTTTTCACCCACCAGAACAAATTATATGTTGCACCGAGTTTTTAAAAACACTTCCTCGCAATGATATTAAATCTGGTATCGGCGAGATGCTGCATTATTATATTTATGCCGACAGCAGTCTTCTAGAGGACATGACGAGAGAATATAATAAACTTGTAGAAAATCCGTGCGAACTGATGGGGCGATACATCGAAGAGAGTTTGTCGATAAAAAGAGAGATGATACAGCGAGATGAGTTTGACAAAGGAGAACGAAGGGTTTTTAATTATGGACATACGTTTGGACACGCTATCGAGGCTTTGAGCAACTACGAAGTAAGTCACGGACTGGCTGTCACTATAGGAATGGACATCGCCAACTATGTTGCCCTAAAAAATAACATCATTGATGAAGAAACCTATCTCTATTTTCATAAGCACTTAAAGAATAACTTGACGCCATACTACATAGATAATGACAGAATTGAGGATTATTACAATCTGTTAATGAAAGATAAAAAGAATACAGATAGTGATATTGTCTGCATCTTGCCGTATGGTATAAAAGATTTAAGAATAACTAAAGTTAGCGATAGTAACACAGATATATCAATTGATAAACTTAAGAGAGACTTGGTGGACTATATGGAGGATAAATGTCTTTAGCAAGAAGCACTAAATTTGGAATCAATGTGGATTTTGAAAAGAGTCATGGACTATATTTATATGATAAGAATGCCCATAGAGAACTTCTTGACTTCTTTGGAATGTATGCTTCGTTGCCGTTGGGTTATAACCATCCGATATTCAAAACCCCTGAATTCGTTGATGAGTATTTGAGAGCATCTTCTTTAAAAATAAATAACTGTGAATTTGTATCAGATGAAACTCTTGAATTTGATAGAATGTTTACTGAATATGCGGGCGTCGGTATTTTTAAAAACATTCATTATAGTTGCACTGGAGCCCTCGCGGTAGAGGCGGCTATAAAAACATGCATTCAATATAAGGACTTTCACGAACCGAAAATATTATCTTTCCATAATAGTTTCCACGGAATTAACAGTTACGGAGGATTTATAACCTCAAGGTTTCCAGGCGCAGACAAGAGATTAAATGGATTCCCAGAGAATTTCTCTATGAAGATAGCTCCAGATTTACAAAAGGTTGAAGAGAGTTTAAAAAATAATGATATTACATGCCTCTTAGTCGAACCGATACAGTGCAGTGCTGGCGACATTCATTACGATAAGATATTTTTTAAGGAGTTGAGAAGACTGTGTGATAAATACGATGTGCCTCTTGTGTTTGATGAGATACAGATTGGATTCGGAGGAACAGGAAAGTTATGGTTCTTTCAACATATCGATGTGACGCCAGATATTGTCATTTTTGGAAAGAAAACTCAACTTTCTGGGATCATGGTAAAGGATGAATTTTCACAGATATTCTCACGAGAAAGCAGCGTAAGGCTTGAGGTAACGTGGGACGGCGACATTTCCGACATGATACGATGCAAATACGTGATTAAAGCTTATAATGAATACGACATATTAAACAATGTAAATACAATGTCTAATCTACTGTCGTCAAAACTATCAGAAATGCCAGAAATACTAAACTTGAGAAATTGTGGATTAATCTTCGGATTTGATTTGAAAAATAGCGAGTTTAGAGATATAATGATAGGTGAACTATATGACAATGGGTTAATTTGCAACAAGACTGGCTCTAATTCAATTAGACTAAGACCAAGTTTGAACTTAACTGAGCAAAATATAGAACAAGCAGTCGCGATATTCGAGAAGTCATTCGCAAAGAGGAAAGAAACGCAATGAGTAAAGAAAAGAAACTGGCTTGGATTATTGGCACTGGTCCATCACTAAACAAGATAGACATTAATAAACTTAAGGATTATCACACTATAACTTTTAACCGTGCATATATCGCTTTCGAAGATTGGGGATTTGATCCAACATACTATCTATCTATCGACAGTAACGATCTTAGATCGATGTATAAAGATTTGAACAAGGTTATACTCGAAAGCGACGTAAAGGCATTCTTCCTCGCAGATTGTCAAGACAATGAACTGCACGCTTCTATGCATTTTCAAGACGATGAGAAGGTTAGTGGAGAAGAGATGTTTGTTAATAAAAAAAATGTCTTCACCATAAGGAACTGTGCAGCGTCGTTGGGAGATGTAAGGTTCGATCCGAACAGTAGGGATATAAACATTCATCATCATCCAAACTCTGGATTTATGGGACTTATAACCTTGCACGCTTTAGGGTACAACGAAGTTGCTTTTGTAGGATGTGACGCGAGATACAGTGACGACGAGGAATCAAACAAAGATATAATAGTTCATGGCGTCGGAGAGTACGAGTCCCTTGAAGACACCGATGTAAATCACTTCCGTAATGATTATTTTGGAAAGGGTATGCATTTTGGAAAGCCTAACGAATCTCAGATTATTAATATATGGGAACGAGGCAAAGAAGTGATAGATAGAATAGAAGGACTGGAAGTTTATTCATGCACTCCAGATTCCAACTTGAATGAGTTCTACAAGTATATTGATTTTGAAGACTTTATAAACGGTAAAAGATAACAATTTAAACATTAGCATTGAGGATAATAAAATGAAAATTGATTTTGAAAATATTGAGCAGAGATGCATCGACGCCATCGATTCAGATGAATATAAAACACTCGCATCAAAACTGAACAAGGCAAAGAAAGTGTTTCTCTTGGGCAATGGCGGGCTGCATTTTGTTGCCAGTCACATGGCTACGGATTTGTCAAGATTAATACCAGACAAGGCGGTATACTCCTTTGACAGTGTTGGGTTTATAACTTCCAATGCGAACGATCATGGCTTCGAGATGTTATTCACAAGATGGTTGGAGACTATGGCGTCAATAGAAAATCCCGAGGATTGTTTAGTTATAGGAATGTCTTGTTCTGGAAATTCATCTAATGTTATTAATGCCTTGCATTGGGCTGACGACAATAATATGGACACGTTCATGGTATCGGGGCAAAAATCGGAAATTCTAAGAACAGAAATGTCGGAATTGAGCTTTGAGTGTGATTATTTCCACACTGTAGAGGTTATGTGTATGATTTTGTTTTACGATCTTATTCACCAAACAGATAATAAGTGCCCATCCATACGAGGAGAAAAGAATAGATTAAAAGACTCTTCATTAAGAAGCTTAGATTAATGAGAGTTTTAGTTACAGGAGGCACTGGATTTCTTGGAAATAGATTGAAAAGGCGCAAGCCCAACTGGATATATCTCAGTTCTGAAATGTGTGATTTGAAAGATTATAATCAGACAGAGGAGATACTTAGGGATCTATATCCCGATGCGATAGTTCACTTAGCTGCAAGAGTTGGAGGGATAAAAGATAATTCTGAAAATCAGGCAGAATTTTATTTACAAAATACTCTAATAAATACCAATATCATACAAGCAGCACATTCAACAGGTATCAGTCGAGTCCTATCTTCACTCAGCACATGTGCATTTCCAGATGTTGTGAAGGAATATCCATTCACGGAGAAAGATATTTTCAATGGCCCTCCTGCTAAAACCAACTTCTCATACGGATATACCAAACGAGCGCTGCACGTTCAGACTCTATCATATCGAAATCAGTATGGGTTAAATTATTCTACTTTCTGTCCATCCAATATATATGGTCCAAGTGATCATTTTGATACCGAGAAATCTCACTTTGTCCCAGCTTTGATATCTAAGCTGGTAAAAGCAGAGGACGGAGGGGCTATAGAATTATGGGGAACTGGAAGTCCGAAGAGGCAACAACTTTATGTTGACGATTTGGCAGAGATTATCCCCATACTTTTAGAGAAGCATAATTCAAGCATACCGCTAATTGTAGCTCCAGATGAAAACTTGAGTATAAGAGAGATGGCGGAGATTGCAAATAATAAAATTGAAAAGAATATAAAAATAGGCTATAATGGTAATCTAGATGGGCAATACCGAAAGGATGGTTCCAATAAAAGATTCTTAGAATTAGTTGGAGGATATGAATTTACCTCGTTCGATTCTGGAATTGAAAAAACTCTACAATGGTATTTGGAGAATAAATAATGAAGACAGCATTTATAACAGGAATAACGGGACAAGACGGATCGTATCTGGCAGAGCTACTTCTTCTCAAGGGATATAAAGTGGTAGCCATGAAACGCAGAACATCTCTGATAAGTACAGACAGGGTAAACCATTTAATGGAAAAAGAAAACTTCCACATGGTATACGGAAACTTGAACGATTCAGGTTGCCTTCACAGGCTTTTAATTGAGCACAAACCAGACGAGATTTATAACTTAGCAGCCCAGTCACATGTTAGAGTATCATTTGAAACGCCAGAAGAAACAACCGAGTTCGTCGCGATGGGAACCCTTCGCCTCTTAGAAGCGTTCAGAAACACCTGTCCAAAAGCGCGATTCTATCAGGCGTCTTCGTCTGAGATGTTTGGAGATAATCCAGAGAACCCTCAAAACGAAACAACCAGACTAACTCCAGCCAGTCCATATGCTTGTGCAAAAGTATATGCCCATAACCTTTGTAGAAACTACAGAGAAAGCTATGGACTACACATATCCAGCGGAATCCTATTCAACCACGAGTCGCCCCGCCGTGGAGAGACGTTTGTAACGCGCAAAATAACCCTTGCAGCCGCCCGTATAAAAATGGGCTTACAGGACAAGCTTTATTTAGGCAACCTCGATGCTAAGAGAGACTGGGGCTTCGCAGGAGATTATGTAGAGGCAATGTGGTTAATGCTGCAACAGGATGCACCAGATGATTATGTAGTCGCCACTGGGGAGACACATTCAGTAAAGGAATTCTTACACGCAGTATTTGAACACGCTGGGCTTGATGTAGGTAAGCACGTAGAAATATCCGAGAGACTATTCCGCCCACACGAAGTTCCACTTCTACTCGGAGATCCGTCAAAGGCAGAACAGGCAATGGGCTGGAAGCCAAAAGTAAAGTTCATCGGACTTGCTAAAATGATGTACGAATCTGATTTAGAATTTGTAAGGAAAGAAGTTGTTTGAAGTCGGCTCGTTAGTAAGATGGATTGAGCCGTATGCTGATGGCATAGCCAAAGACGCAGGAACTGGAATTGTTCTGAAGTCTTTCTCTCATAAATTTTATAATAAATCTATAACAACATACGAAGTATATCGTACAAAACATAATGATAAAATGAGATTCGAAGAATACGAATTGGAGAAAATAGATGATTAAAGTAGAAAAACCATGGGGATACGAAATTCATTGGGCAAAAACAGATAACTATGTAGGCAAGCTGCTGTTTATTAATGCAGGGCATCGCCTATCGAAACAATATCATAACGTAAAGGAAGAGACACTTTATGTAATCAGCGGCATTTTATATAACTATGATCAGCACGACACACCAATGCAGATATTGCCAGGTGAGTCATTTCATGTTAAACCAGGACAGATACATCGATTTGCCGCTGTAAGCTCCAACGTAGAGGTAATAGAAGTAAGCACTCCTCACCTCGACGACGTTATACGACTCGAAGACGATTATTCCCGAGAATAATAAAAATATTACTTGACTAATTATTTTTAGTGCTTATTATTATAAATATTATCTGTATCATGCTATAATAAACTTACAAACAAACACAAGGAAAGCAATATGCAACTTTCACCCCAAGCTCTCGGTGCCGTAATGATGGCGCTACAAAACTCACTTATGAACCAAACAGACATCGTTCCTGTTTTACAGGGATTCAAATTTATGGATTCGCCTGCTGGATTAATTGTGGCTAATTCTCCTGTAGTAGAAGTAGACAATCTGGAAGAATCTAATGAAGATGCTTCCGACGCAACCTCTGTCTTTCAAGAATTCGCAGAGTAGTGCCGAGATACATATACAAATGCCAGAGTTGCGAGATCGAATTTGAAGTCTCACACTCATTTGGCGAAACAGTAGACATCTGTGCTGGAAAAGATTGTAACAGTATAGAGGTAAAAAGAGTACCTCAGTTTATAAATCTAGCTAAGAAGCAAGAAGTTGAAGCGCAAGTTGGCTCAATCGTAAATCAACATATTGAAGAAGCGAAAGAAGAAGTCAAAACATACAAACAAGAAATGAAGAACTGGAAACCAGAGCAATGATTTATGCATTTTTAGCACTCTCCGTATCTTTCAATGTTCTAATGATTTGGTACGCAACCAAACTGTTGGGAACTATGAGATTCGTACAGGAGAATGCAGAAGCTATTCAAGTCATCAGTGAAGATTTCAAACAACATCTAGACGCAGTAAATCAAATGGAGATGTATTTCGGAGACGAGACTTTATCTGAGTTGCTAAAACATGCCGAACATGTATCAACTCAAATATCGACTCTGAATGAGATATTAGAAGATCAGGAAGAAGCAGACGAAGTAGATGAACAGGAAGAAAAATAATATATGGGACGCAGAGGAAAGTCAGGAAGACACTACTTCACGAAAGTACACGAAGACGCTATCATACAGTATGTAGCCACAAGTGACATAAAGGTTAGAACTCAATTATATGTAGACTTGATAGGTCCAGCATTTAGTGAAATGGTAGACAAAATAGTATATACATACAAGTTCACTACCCTCCCGAATATTGACGCGCTAAAAGACGAATGCAAAGTCTGGCTCACAACCATTCTTGGAAAATACGACGCATCAAAGGGTTCAAAAGCATTCTCCTATTTCAGTGTTGTAACTAAAAACTGGTTCATCCACAAAGTCAAAAAGAATGCCAAGAGAGCGAGAACAGAAGTTTTATATGACGAGATGCCAAAAGCTCTTGACAATGATGCCATAGCATCCAGAAACAAGTATCACGAAGAGCGCGAGGAACGAGAGTTCTGGAAACATCTTTGGAGTGAAATAGAAACTTGGGACACAAGTTCGCTCAAAGAAAACGAAAAGAAAGTTCTCGAAGCAGTAAAGATACTCCTCACTACCATAGATGAAGACGAGATGATATATAATAAAAAAGCAATATATTTATATCTCAGAGAACTCACTGGCTTAAATACAAAGCAAGTTGTCAACAATCTAAACAAACTGCGTCAAAAATACCGCCATTTCAAGAGAAACTGGGTAAATGGAGATATATAATCTTTATCACTTCTATTTATAGGGAGGTGTTTTAGATGAAAAAGAAAGACAACTATATAGAAGAAGCAATAGAGAACATACGAAAGGACAGGGAAGTAACAAAGTCCCTCCTTAGCGACTTGATATCCTACCTTGGTGTAGATGAGTCAAGACATGGAGAGGTAGGCACGGTTGCCGCAAAATATGTAGAAACGCTCCAGCGCTCAAACGAACAACTAGTAAAAGTTGTAGCGTTAATACAAAAGCAAAACGAAAAGGCATCTGGGCTATCAGACATAGACAAGTCCGAGATATTTGACTTACTAAGCGATTCAGATAATGTCAAATAATCTAGACATAAATGGCGTATTGGCAAGTCTTTTAAATTCAAACGTTGACTCTCCAATTGCGCCAACCAGCGTTAGGAATTTAGAGTCAGTATCTCTTTCTTCGGCTTTGAATCGCAGTCACGTTCGCGAGCAAGATAATAAAAACCCTCAGTCTGTAAATCCAACCAAGAAGGCAATAGTTCTTCAATCTGTTAATGGAACCCCAACCTCCGATACGCCGCAAGATAGAACAAACTGGATAACAGCAGCCACGGCTATACTTACTGGATTCGGAGGTACGTCAAATCAAGTGGAGGCGATGACAGCTACCGCCGTAGCATCATTCCCAGAATATTATGTATGGGTTCTTCCAGACAGTTCCGAAAATGTTGGAACTATCCCCACATTCCAAGGAACAGAGAATGTATTTAACATTGAGAGGTTTCCAAAGTGCGTAATCAGTGATTCAGCAATAGAAGATAACTTGCTCCAAGGCGCTTGTATTCGAATAGATTACGAGAACAGGAGACTCCGCACGGGAGCCTATGTCGTAAATGTAATCAACAATAATCCAGACTTTGCAGCCGCTGTTATAAACGAACTTCAGGGCATTGCCTCTCCAGGTGGCGGCTTTGCCGCTTGTGACGAGAATGGCGTTTCTGTATTTCACCCGACAGGAGACGCAGTTGGAACTCATGGAGAGGGCTCAATTCAGCCATCCACTGTTGCGGACATCAATAGAGCGTATCCGCAAGTTGCAGCAGTTGAAGGCTTCGCTGAGAAAATAGTTACTGTGGCAGAATCTCTAGGCATTCCAGATCCAGGTTGGTTAGCCAACGTCATGTATTTTGAAAGCGGTAAGACTTTCGATCCATCTCTTGTAAACGCAATAGGATGTGTCGGCTTGATTCAGTTTTGCGGACACTCAGGAGCGGGAGCCGAAGCAGTTGGAAAAACAACAACAGAATTAGCCGCAATGTCGCACCTCGTACAAATGGATTACGTAGAAATATATCTCAATACATACAAGGGCAGATTGAACACATCGGCAGATTTATATATGTCAATTTATTTCCCTGTCGCCGTAGGAAGAGGTCCAAGCTACAATATATACAACTGGTATGTACAGAACAAGAGCGTAAGATCTGCTCAAAAATATCTAAGTGACAATGGCGGAATAAGGACTGCTGGAGATTATCAGGCTCTTGCCGACAGAAGCGCAAAGCTTCCAACTCATCTCGTATCATCAGGAGCGGTAGCATAGATGTCAATACCAAGCGGATCA
>WLWF01001928.1_pt1 | contig 15847 bp, 33 predicted proteins | sample 6718331 | NCBI WGS metagenome assembly WLWF01 (sample SAMN12718692, study PRJNA515312) | sponge metagenome | isolation source: marine sponge | host: Mycale hentscheli | place: New Zealand: South Island, Marlborough, Capsize Point | collected 2003-05-01
AAAAGGTTTCTTCCTCTATCTTAGGAACTTCTGTAGTATTACTGCTTACATTAAACTGCATGAATACAATTACAACTACTGCAAAAATAAATAACTTCTTCATAAATGCTTCCGGGTTCATATCTTACTTAGATGCTACTAATACTCCATGGAGATCATCAATAGTCTTATGAAGCTCCGCTATGTGAAGATCCTTCTTAATAATGAGCCTCTCATGAGACTCTAACTCTGCTTTAAGAGCAATAACCTGATCAACAAGAGAACTTACTTCCTCTTCTAGCTGCTTAACATCATTTTCCATCTCTTTCATACCTAATTATATTAGAGTTCCTTATGGTGGATAGCGGGGGACTCGAACCCCCATCCGCTTTAACAAGCGTCGAAACCAAAGCTACCCTATTTGTTTTTTGCAACATCAGCTGCATTCGCTACCCCATATCGATTAGATAGTCCCATAAGGGTAGGGGCCCATAGACCAACGAAAATACCGAGAGACTTATCTGTGTAAATTGAGTATAGAAATACTGAAGCTACTACTGATGCTAGCGATGATACGAAAAAGAATTGTGCTTTTGTTGTATTTGTTTTCATTTGCTTATTATATTGTATTGTTGTGAATTTTCTACTTTTATCTCCAATAACCTCTCATGAATTTAGTCATTTCTAAATAATTCATCGCTCTCTTACCTCCATATTGTATAGTTTCTGTAGGAACTGTACCCCAATCCTCGCATAATGTATCCCACATTATAGGATCGGTCTCTTCTGCTGGAGCTTGTTGACGAGTAATATCTGCATACTCTTTAACAACCTTATTATATTCTTCAAGTCTATTTTCCTCTCCCCCTCTTATTTCCTCCGCTAACTCTGAGATTCTTAAAACTATTTCACCTCTGTTTTTATATTCAGGTTTGGTTGTTCGTTTGTAAGTTTTCATATTTGTTTTACTCCCACCTAGCCTCTCCCTTTCGGGTTGTAGGCGTGAAGATTTTGACGCCTCGTTATTTGCTAGGAGCAGGCCCGAGCAGGATTTGAACCTGCATTCCTCCCACAGACGCACCGGTGCGCGCATCACAGCAAATGGTACCATTCGCCGCTTGATTTTAATGTTAGAAGGTCTTCCCTATTAGATGATCGGGCCGTATTTTGTTTCTATATTATATCTGAGTTCCTTAAATTTAGGGTCTTTCTCTGAGGGCACCCTTACTCCCACGACAGTTCATTATTTAATGTCTTATTCTATCGCTTAACCGTGTTTATGCTCACTTGACATAACTAATTATACGAGAGTTCCTCACGGACATTTCTTCTGATAACTTCTCGGATGAACGCTATGGTATCTCGGTATTCTATATTGATCGTGTGTCCACCGATGCCTGTAGAGGCGTGTATATCTACTAACTGATGATGTGTAAGGCTGATAATAATAATATGTAGGAGTATAGCTTCTATACGTTCTTATGGTTGTAGATGGTACTGGTTGGTAGCTGTAGGAATTATAAACACCTTCGCAGCTAATCAAACAACATGCTAATAATAGTAATAAAATTTTCATATTATTATTTATTAAAGAAGTGTGTACTCCTAAGTTACTCAACTGACTGATGCAATTGCTGACTTTTTCCAAATCGCATTAACACCTCTACCAAATTTTATTAACTTTCCAGTATCAGTTAACTCCTTAAGAGCGACATAAGCCTGACCCTTAGTTAGATTGAACTTACTCATGATACCCTTCTCTGTAATATTAGGAGGATCCATTTCGAGAATCTCCTTATGCAACTTAGCTTTACGAGCAGCTTTCGACATTACCCTCTCACGAGCTTTCTTACCTTTGATATCGAATCCAGTACGACCGATATTAGCCTCTACATCTACAGTAGAACCAAATCGATTCTTGTAAGTAGAGATAATACGCGCAGTATCATCAGGACTATCAGCGTCATGAGATAGCATAATATTAACATCAACCGAATGCGGAACTAAAGTAGATCCTTTAAGCTTACCAGCTTTAGTAAGATGCATTACAAAGATAAGAGAGCACTCAGAGTCTTTAGCTTTCTTACAGAGAGTAGCTACTGCATACTTCTCCAGCTCTCGACTATTCATCTTCTTCTTCGTAGTTAAAGCCTGAAACGAATCGATTACTAGAATATCTAGATCAGTCATCGCGTTAGCGAGAACATCGATATCAGTCTCGTTAGCAATACTTACATTCTTGACATTAAGTCTCTTACAAGTAAAGGCTAACTGAAAAGTATTCTCCTCTCCAGAAGCATAACCAGTAGCATACCCATTATTAGAGAGATTCTCTAGTAACTGAAGTAGTAGAGTAGTCTTACCGCAACCAGCCTGAGCAGTTACAGTCGCGGCAGATCCCGGAAGAATACCGTTACCGAAGATCGTATCGAACTCCTTAACTCCAGTTGACATTCTCTTGAAATAAACATCCGGAATAGTAATATCGGATACCTTCGTAAATTTAGTTGAATTGATTCCTAAGTTCATATTTGTCGTGCTTACAATCTAATTATATCGGAGTTCCTTAAGCTGCAAGCAGCTCTAAGCCCTTTTGCGACATCTGATTTCCACCCATAACTAGATTGCGAATGAGCTTTGTGGAACTCTGCTTTCCGGTATGAGTTTCAAACTCAGTAAGAGCATTAAGAGCGTCCCATTTAGTCTCTCCAACATTCCCTCTCCCGCTTTCGAACAGTTCTACAAGCTTTTCGCGTTTAGCCATCCGCTTTGTAGATTCATCTTCTTCAACTGGAACAAGAGTTTGCGTTAATTTAATCATCTGGTCTCGAGTAAATTTCTGACCTTTCAGATTGACCATTGTCTGGCTAAATTGACGAGCAGAATTGATCGAATTGACAATACTACCCACAGTTTGCTCAACACGTTGATCAAAAGTACTCGCATGCCTACTAGTCATTGCTGATGATCCTTTATTAACTAGATGAAGAGCATTATCACATGTAATTCTCTCAGTAGATGGGATCGTCTTATTTGATCCCATTCCGGAATTATCCATAAGGGTATAGAAGTATGGTATAATCTCATCACCTTCTACGCTAATGTTTTCAGCCAGCCTAGATTGAATAAGAGCCTTACGACCTCCATTAGATGTAGTATAGCCAACATGCTCAATGTCTCCGACCTGTGATGACGCCTTATCTAGCACATCAATCATTTCATCCATCTGGATAGGACGATAGTTTTTACCAACTATACCAAGATGGTGATGATTATCTACACGACGTAGAGAAAATGTATCCGGTACTGGTACATCTCCTTGATAAAATACTTGAGCTTTTTCAACTTCAAACGTGTCGATATCTTCTAGTGAGTCAATTTTTGTAATAAATCCCATAATCTTTTTCTTTCTTCTCTTAATTATATCTGAGTTCCTTATCCTTGAGCCCTTGCTAGCAACATTAGACAAACCTGATACCACTTATCATGATCTAGATTACCATACTCTCTTTCAATAGTCTCAACAATATCTCTACTCGACATACTTAATTATAACCGAGTTCCTTTTAACATCCACCTAAAAAGCGCGGGCGATCGTAGACCACCCGCGCTTGCATGAAAGAAAGTTATTAGATTATTAGAGGGACTTAATACCGGACTTGTTGATAAACCGTGTCAGATCACGGGTATTAACGTTTTCCCATTGATCTGTCTTACGATTAAGGACAAGACTTTCACCGCCAACCGCATGGAAATCCCCTCGCTCATCACGATACAATGTTACATTAAAGACTTTAGCATTCTTTGTAGCATTGCGATTATTAAGCCAAGCGGCGTTCTTACGATTATTTTTTGTACTCATAATAGTTAGTTTTATTTTTTTGTTTTGTTGTGAGAAGGTCTCCTTCCTTCTACCCTTTTATTATATTGGAGTTCCTTATTTGATCTTAATAAAAATTCCATCAGGGGAATCAGATGCTTTTGCAAAATACTCTTTCTCCTCTTTTGGTTCCTTTTCATATGCAGCATAAGCCATAACATAGTCAGTCCATTGCGTCCATGTATAGCTCTCTCCGTTAACATAGTACCACTCATCATCATCAATTTTTAGAGCAGGCCCATTTAAATTGTGTTTGACACCATTCTTCGTGTAGAGAGAATAGTTTCCACCGCTCTGAACACGGTATACGTCCTTATTTTTTGTCATATTTAATTATAGGTTAATAATATTTCCTTCCCATAGCGCTAACTCCCATACTCGCCTACGCTCTAACCCTTTACGGACACGACCGCCAGCGAGTCTATACTGCGGTAACAACTTTGCTACACTCTCATAATTACCTTCATTTAATCTACTTGAACCATTTACTAATTTCTTCAAGTTAGTTGGGCCGCAATTAAAAGTAAATGATGTTAATGCTGCTAACTGATGATCATTTAACTGAACGTTAACAATATCATTAACTTGTTGTTTTGCTTCATGCAACTCTCTCCTTAGTTCAGCACAAGCTTGCTTCTTAGAGATACTACCCTGCTCTAATATTTTACTATCAGTACATCCATACCCAATAGTTCTTACTCCTCCTGCACAAGTATACACTCTAGAATAATATCCTTCGAAATGCTTAACACCTAATAGTAACTTAGAATCCCAATCAATTGAGGGTGGTTCTTGATTTGCTTCGGTTGGAGTAATCATAGGCACTAAGAAAGGCTTTACTAAAATAGGTTGAGGTGTAGGAGGTACTACAACTTCTATTTCATGATGCCTATCTATAAGAGGTACCTGAACATCGATATTATATTGATGAGTTGTTAATAATTCAGTCATATCTTTACCAATATAACCGACACTTACACCTGCTAACAATATTCCTAAGCTCGAGAGTTTTTTCATATCCAATTATGTCTGAGTTATTTATTATCCCAACTGGGAGTTCTAGCATGTACTTCATGCACAGCCAGTTACGATCAATACAGCTGTAATAATTATTAGTGTGAGTAGTATATTTAGTTTCATGTTGCTTAATTAAACAGTTACAAATGTCATATCATCTTCTTCAACAGCATTTACATCTCGTAGCATCTTTCTAGCTGTCTCACGCCTTCCTTCTAGATAGAATTCAATTCTATAGTCATCAAGGTTATTAAATCGACAGGCATAATGATGGGTGAGGATAGTTTTAGCTGCGGTAAATGCTTCTTTTGTCTTGAATACAATGTCGTACTTCATATTTATATTATATTAGAGTTCCTCAAAAATTCCTAAGATCTCAGCTGCGAGGAATGATACAGCTAGAGCTATAATTGATTCATTAGTTCCTAATGGAGTTAATGCTGCGATACATCCGCCGATTCGTAAGATAGATTTAACTAACGATATCCGGAAGTGCTTATTGCTTTTCGATTCTGCTGGTTCGGGCATTTATTTATTTGGTTAGGTATAAGTAAGTAACGGTTAGGAGGAGAGTAATCACACAAACAACAACTACGTTCTCAAAAAATGCTCTATCTTCATCTTTCATACTCTTATTATATTAAAGTTCCTTTTGTTATCCAACCTTATTTAGGTTATATTGTTTGAACTGATCATTCATCATGATCATCGCATCATATGCTTTCATCATTTGAGTAGTAAGTTTCTCCATTTTACGAGCATCTATTTCTTCTTTCGAGTACCAATACTCTTTCCATGTATTCATAGCTCCTGAGTCAGGCCAATACCCGAAAAGGTTTTTCTGAATACAATGACGCACTTCATGAAGAATAGAGCCAAATAGATAACGCGGCTTTCTACTTGAGATATCTAAATTAATCAGAAATCTACTCCTACTTATATGAGAACATAGAGACGTTCCTTTAGTCTTACTCTTATGTATCTTCGCTACAATATTAATCTTACGCTTATGATTAGTCTCAAGTAATGTAGTTAACAATTGACTTAACAAATCAAAGTCAATTTTCGTTGATTGTTTGATACCTCGCGATGGGTCTAATATTATCATCTATCTAATTATACTGAAGTTCCTTACCATTATACCTAATTATACTGAAGTTCCTTACGGAGATCTACTGGATATATTGTTATTTTACGTTAAATATACAGGAAGTAGTTAAAATACCTCAATAAAATGAATAATATAGCCTTTTACGGATCCCATAATGCTGCAGTTGTTGTTGAGCAAGATGGTAAAATTGTCACTGTAATTGAAATTGAAAGATTTTTATCTGTTAAAAATGCTGGTTATAGTCAGTATTCTGTATCTCAAACTAGAAAATTTTTAATTAAAGAAATCCTTAAGTACATAGAAAAGGAGTTCGGTATCTCGGAATACGATACATGTATTCAACTAAATACAGATACTTTAGAAGGCACTAAGGTAGAAGATTTTGTTTTCTATGAAAAATTAATTCCAGCTAAAAAGTATATTAGTGCACTACACCATGAATCACATGCCGCATGCGGATTTTACCAGACTGACTATCAAGAGGCTTTAATAGTATCATTCGATGGGGGAGGTAATGATGGGTTGTTTAATATATACCATGCTAAAAACCGTAAGACTATTGAGCTACTAGAAAAAAACCCAACCAACGTAGGTTTTCCTTATATGTCGCTGGGTGAGTTTCTCGGCGACATACGCAGAGAACCAACTCTAGATATAGGCAATCTAGTTTACTCAGGTAAAATTATGGGTCTTGCCTCTTACGGTGAAGTTAATCAAGAATGGCTGCCGGCGTTTGAAGAGTATTATAAAGCTAGTCCAGAAGGTCCAACTTATTTAAAGTTGTTGGAAGAGGTATCAGATAAAACAGGTTTAATATTTGATACGGAAAAAAGATACACAGATCAAACAGCTTGGGATATTGCGAAGACATCTCAAATAGCATTTGAGAATGTAGTTATGGAAATATTAAACCCATATCTCGAGGAGTATCCTAAACTACCTTTAATTGTTGTAGGTGGGTGCGGGTTGAATATACTCTTTAATACTATGCTATACGAAAAATTAGATAGAGAGATATTTGTACCTCCTAATCCTAATGATTGTGGTATTGCGACTGGTATGATGCTTAACTTCATTAAACCGGATAAAGCTGTTGATATTACATATGCAGGTATAGGTATACTTGATCAAGATACTTTAATGTCATATGCAGAAGAGTTTGGATATGGAGATACTTGCCACCCGGTATCAATTGAGGAATTAGTTAGTGATCTAGAAGATGGTAAAATAGTCGGTGTGGTGCGTGATACTTGCGAACATGGACCACGAGCTCTAGGCAATCGAAGTATATTGTGTAATCCAGCATATCCAGAAATGAAAGATATCTTAAATTCTAAAGTTAAAAATAGAGAATGGTATAGGCCTTTCGCTCCGGTATGTCGTTTAGAAGATGTTAGTAAATATTTTAATTTTGAAGGTGAGAGTCGTTGGATGAGCTTTTGCCCTACGGTTAAAGAAGAATGGAGAGAAAAACTCACTTCTATTACTCACGTTGATGGAACCGCGAGGGTTCAAACAGTAACTAAGGAGCAAAATAAATGGTTGTACAATCTGTTAACTAAGTTTGAAGAAGCTTCTGGGGTAGGGGTGTTACTCAATACCTCGTTTAACATTAACGGTAAGCCTATACTATCTAGATATAGTGATGCAATAAAAGTTTATAGGGAAACTGAAATGGATAGGTTATTACTTCAAGACTATTATTTTATAAAATAAATATGAGTATACATGCTTTAGGTCATTTTAACAATATAAATAATGCATCTACCCCAGAGTGGTTTCCGGCTTTTAACAGCTTTTTTACTGATAACTATTTATCAAAGCATTATAAGGTTGATAAAATTAAAGCCAGTTTGCATAATTGGAGCACTGTAGATTATCCTTATGATTACAGAGCGCATATTAACTCATTGACAGTTATACAGCCTAAATCATCTAAGGCTATAGTATTTACCACATTTTTTAATACATACGATCTCTATAAAAATATAAAGCCAATTTTAGATAATTTTGATACCATGATATATAGTGGTCATTACACTTCTAAAATTATAGAACAGGAATGGCCTGGTAATCACAATAATATATTCCCATGGCTGTTTAGACCGCTACCATGGGAAACTCCAGAATATTGCTATAATCCTAAATATGAGCGATTATATTTTAGAGGGTTATCTAATAAAGGTTTTAGACCAGAAGTAGAATTTTTAGAGCAAATTGATGATACAGAACTTGATATAGTATCAGGTAGTTCTAAGAATTATGAAATTGAATGTAGGGAAAGTAAAATTTGCTTGTCACTACCAGGAATTCGTGATATGTGTAACCGTGATATTGAGTTATGGTCTAGAGGTATACCGAGTTTAAGACCCCGGTTTACTAGTGAGTTGGCAGTAGCTATTCCTGACGATATTTACATCCCGGTAGATTATAGTAAATGCACCAATATGGAGGAGCGTATAAAGCAAATAATAACTACATATTTTAAGGTTAGAGATAATGTTAATCAACTAAAGCAAGTATCTAATAATAGTAGAGAGTTTTATTTGCAAAATTTTACACCATCTAAAGTAGCAGAATTTACTTTAGATAAAATATTAACACATTTTGATTAAAGACTAAATATATGTATGTTTGAAGAAGTAATCCTAAATAATAGTAAGGAGCAAATCGCTAAGCTTTATGGTCCTGCTGAGCGCGCTCATAATAAGCCCGATACAGGTATTGAGGTTAAAAAGAAGTCTGCTTATTATGTTATTAGAGATTGTGCTGATATAACTCGTCAGTACTTAGCTATTCATGTATGGGGTCTTTATGATGATCCTATTTTAACACTTAAAGGTAAGTTTACAAGCAATCAAGTTAAAGATTTTTTATCCCGTTCTGAAAAAGAGACTGGTCCAAAGTTACTTAAACAATTAATAGTAGCTGGCATAAAAGATAAGTATGAGGTTGTACAGACAACAAAAGGTACATCGTCATTTAGTTATGAAGCTGATTCTGATGACATTTACTCGTATTATGAAGAGTATGAGGAAGGATTTGAAGATATACAGGAGGAAGGAGAAAAGGTACTTACTGAAGAAGAGCTTATTCTCAAATATTTATTTTAAATATCCTCCTCTATCTCAACGTTTCATTATATTTCAATATATCTGTTAATAGTTTAAGCTCTACACCTAAGCTCTTTGATACTGCGGTAATAGCTCTTACATCCTTTGGAAAACATGCTCCTCCAAAACCCCTTTTACCATCAGGTCCTGGTACATCAAAGTGACTTGTCCCTAACCGCTCATCGTCCATTAACAACTCTTTCAATACATTATAATCAGCTCCTACTTCTTTAGATAAATTATAAATCTGATTCATAAAACTTACCTTTAAAGCCAAGAAGCTGTTAATTGTATATTTAGCCAAAGAAGCCTCTTCAATGCTGCAATACTTAATAGACTTTAAATGTATCTGACCGAGTTTAATAAACTCTTTTGCTAATTGAGTGTATGTTCTACCACCACCTATAAAGCTAAATGTACTGTTAATATAATCTTCGTTTGCATTTGATGCAACTAAAAACTCAGGAGCATGAACTAAGTTTGGATATTTTGCTTGTAGATTAGTATATACAGTTGGAGGTGCTGTTACCTTACTTATGATAACTCCTTTAATAGTTTTTATATTCTCCAATACTTCTTCTAAAATAGAAGTATCAGCCTCACCATTTTCTGCCGAGGGACTGGGCACGCATACAAACACTGCCATACAATCGCAAATATCTTCCCAACTCGCATTAAATCCTTTTAGAGGGTCACGAACAATGGTAGGAATGTTATGAGTATCGTATGCATTTTTTACTGCACTACCAACAAAACCAGCTCCAACAATACCTATCATTATTTTAAATATGCTCTGTGTAATCTGTAGGGATTGATTCTTCGAACAGTTTTACAAGAACTTGTTCACCTGCACTGTTATATTCATACCAACTCTCGCAAATAAATCCCTCTTCAACTGTTTTAGTATATACGATCCTATCTTGTTTATCTAATTTAACTTTGTCGTGCATACGTTATGAATCTCTTTTCTAATAATAACAATGGTATCATTGTAAAAATTAGCATCATTAATGGAGTCCTTATTAGCCTCCCAATATGTTAGAGCAGCACCCTCATTATTAAAATCAGGAGTGTTAGCCACCTTCTCATATTTAAACCCTCTATCTTTTGCTATGATATGGATCTGAATGAACCCTTTCACTTTGTTAAAAAAAGAGTAGTTTTCGGACATACTCAGGTCATTGTTCATTACTTGGATTTCTTTTGCTTAGGTTTAACTTTACCTTTACCTTTCGGCTTTTTGGCATTTTTTCGACGCTCAGCCATAGCAGCTTTACGCTCCTTCTCGTCGAGCTTACCATCTTTGTTCTTATCGAACCGCTTCATAAAAGCAGCTTTGGCAACTTTACGTTCGGCTTCACAAAGTTTTCCATCTTTGTTCTTATCGAACTTGGCCATTGCAGGTGGCAGCTTACGCTTGCCGTCAACCTTAGCAGGTTTAGCTTTAGGTCCTTTTTTTTCATCATGATGGTCACTTGCGTTAGCAGTGAGTGTCAGTGCGGCAACTACAATTGCCGTCATTTTTTTATTCATTGTCATAATATTTATCTTACCAATTATCGGATAGCTTTGAAATAAAGCCAGCTTTTTACACCTAAAGATACTTTGAGTACCACTCTTCTTCTTTACCTTTACCCCAATCTTTAAGGTTATTTTTTACCTCTTGCTTAAGAAGCTCTTCTTCTACTTGACGTTGCAGCCATGTACGGTGATGCAAACAATCTACGTATTTTAGCTCTCGCCTTTTACCTTTAAATAGGTTTGTAATCAGCTTAAACATTAGTCTTGAATTTGTTGATCTAGAGAATTAAGAAATGACTCTACATCTTCAATCTCTTGAGCAGTTACTTTTGTTTCGATCTCATTGATCGTTCCTTTAACCTCGCTCTTAAGTGAGGCAAAGCTCTTTTCAACAGCTTCTAGTCGCATGTCAATAACAGCAGTCATTCCTTCTTCAACCGATACGCGATTGTCAATACAATAATCGATTACTTCTTGTGGTATATTATCTTTATCTCTCATAACTTAATTATATCAGAGTTCCTTTGATTCGAGAACATTTACCGAATCTACGCGGAATGATCGCCATCCCTCTACATCGATATCATATGCCCTTATAACCTCTTCGTTAATGTAGTTCGCTCTATCCTCTGTAGGATGCTCACTCTCAGGGATGTGATCTAAATTAGTTGTGCAATTCATCTTCCGCTCATCACCATTTTTCTTAGTGAATTCTACGTGAATAACTTGCCCACTTTGTAGCATTTCTTTAATATGTTTATACATCTGTTTTTGTTTTTTTAATTAATCCGAGCGCTTCAAGCTGTTTAAGCATATCCGCACTTACTGTTACATCTTTTTTTACTTCTTTTTTATTTTTTACATCTTTATCTTGCTGAAGACGTAAAAAATAATCTCTACCTAGTTGACTGCTCATGTTAGTTTTCTTTAATAATAGTTGCTCGTGGAGCATTTTTAATTTCCTCATCCATTTTTGCATCATTATGCTCAACAAGCATATTGACACCATAGCCAAAGATTCCCAATAAAATTAGACATGTCATTACCTTGGAGCAAGCCCAGAATAGTCTAGGTATAAGAATAATAGCTGACCATATCACATATGGCGCTGCAATTAGCAATACTATCGCAATTACAACTCCTACAATTATTGTTTCCATACCTAATTATATCAGAGTTCCTTTAGGTAAGGCTTGTATTCTTCTTCAAATTTTGATTTAGTGACAAGGAAAGGATGACCAGCATTACCACCAGCCTCACCATACTTGAAAGGAGCTTCAATTGTAACAACTACTCTAATTTTATCACCTTCTTTACTATACATAACAGTATCACCTTCAATGATATCTACTTGCCCTGCCTCGCCCCAAATATCTCTAGTAGCTATAGCTTTTATACTAAAAATATTATTATAATTTGAAGTATACATTCTATAATTTGAGGTTCTATTTTTATCCCCTTTTCCTCCTACCCATTGTGTACTCATATATTTATTATCTTAAAGTTCCTTACATATACCAATCTGCGCTATGCTCATCTATTTCATCTTGATCTTCAACCATATTCAGTTGAGTCCAGTGTGCGTTACCATATACAATCATATCTCTCTCAAGCTTTGTTAGATAGGGAGCATAGTCCCAGACGTCGCCTGATTGCCATTGAGTATACATCCAGTGCTTGAGGTGATCGCTTACTAACAACTTCAACTTTTTCTTCTTCTTCTTTGAGATATAATAATAAACAGCTGTATCTGACCACTCTAGAATCTCTTCTGGCTGACCTTCAATCTTTAAGATAAAAGTATCTCCAACCTGATGTAGTTCCCAAGAGCTTGTATACCGATAAGAGCAGTCACCTATTCTCTCTTTTGTCTTTTTGTTAAAGCTCTTTATTACCATGCTAGGTATTGTGATTGAGGGGAATTAAAAAGCTCTGCTTTATCTTTAGCAGACATTAGATGATGATCACGAATAATCTCTTCTTCAATCATTACTTCTTCTTTAAAGTCGATCATTTCCTGGCGGGTTAGACCATGTCGCTCAGCATACTCAATATCAGAATCAGTCAAAAACGTTAGACGTTCACGTTTAGGTGCGCTAGCGACAGCATCTCCCGGTCTAAGGTAACCGAGCATAATAAGATCTTCTCTCGTTGGGTTCATGCTATTATTATATTGGAGTTCCTTAACTACTTTAGATCATGCCAGTTAGTAATAATCTCAGCAGGAGAGTTAGCCTCTAAGTTATTGGCTAGAGACTGAATCAAAGGTCTCATCTCATCAAGCTCTTCTACAAGGCGTTGAGCATAACGAGCATCGGTCTGAGTAAAGTTTTCAACGTCATTCATCATCAGAGCCTCTTGCAGGTCTTGCATAAAGAAGTATGCATCCTTAACGTAATGACCGCTTACCATTCTACGAGCTTGCTTATCTTTTCTTGCTGCCATACCTAATTATATTTAAGTTCCTACGCGCAAACGTTCTTACTAAAGTTCTTAACAGCGCTACGAGCACCCTTAGGGCAAAATCTATCCTTATTTTCTCTCCAAGTCTCCGCAGACATAATCTCAATCTCCGCGCCGACCTTACCGGTATAGACCATACGACCTTTCGGAGGTTCTACAGGATTCTCTCTAGCGCATCTAATACAGTTAGTAAAGCCAGCTTCAACTCGTTCGGGTCTAACCAGACATCCACATTCACAATATACTATCTTCATCCTCTTAATTATATAAGAGTTCCTTATCTATCAAACTCCACTTAATGCAATTAATTATTTGCATTATCAATAAACCAATCAGAGATTTCAAAATGAAATTCCTTTTCGGTTATATTCGGTTTGACTCTGATAAAGCCGCAAGCTCTCTCAACTTCAGAACCAAAGTATATCTCAATAGTATTATTACCTTTATCTAATTTAAATAAAAAGTTATTAATATTTGCTTCCATTATTATTTATTTGTGTTAAAACGTTATCGTGTAGTTCTTTGTAAGTAGTCTTAAATAAGTAACTGTATAGAGGATCGGGTATTGTGTTTTCTTGATTAGCAATATTTTTACCTGGTTTACCATCTATCATAAATTGTATAGAATAGTCAAAAATTTGCAACATATTACTATTGTATTTATAATATATGCTAACTATAGTACCTTCCGCTGGTAATCCAAAATCTGTAAAATGTTTGCGATGAATACAGATAAGGTTCTCCAGATCCTCTCCATTTATCATTAACCTACTTGCTTAATAACCACTCTGTCATAACCCTGCTCTTCTAAACGTTTAGCAGCTAACTCAGCTTCTGCTTCCGTGTTGATTACCTCTTTCAAAAAATGCACAGGGTTCTTGGTACCTTCTTTATATTCGATAATAAACCTACCGAATCTAAAAGGCTTCCTAGGAAATGTTTTTTTACCCATAACTTTATTCTATATACTTATTATTTAAAATCAACTATTATTATGCATAGAATTTAATTACATCATCCAAACTAAAATCCTGTTGGTTGGCTACAGCTGAAAGTTGATGCTTGGTTGATAACGAATATCTAAAATCGTGACCAGCTCTATCTTTAACGAACTCAATATAATCCTGCACATTGGCATTAGATCCTTTTGCAGCTTTAATAATTTTCTCAATTAACTCTAAGTTAGTTAACTCACACGATCCAGGAATATTATATACCTCTCCTGTAACTCCTTTAAAGAGTACCTCGATAATAGCTTTAGCGTGATCTACAACGTGAATCCACTCTCGTACATTCTTACCATTACCATAGACAGGAATCTTTTTTCCTCGCTTCAAGCTAGTTATAACTGTTGGTATAAGCTTTTCGGTATGTTGTCGTGGGCCGTAATTGTTACAGCACCTGGTGACTGATACATTTGTCTTAAATGTTGTACCATACGAAAGTGCAATAAGGTCAGAGCTAGCCTTTGAACTGGAGTATGGTGATCGAGGAGACATGCAAGTCTCTTCTGTAAATGGATCGTCATCAGGTCCTAGATGCCCGTACACTTCATCGGTTGAAACGTGCACCATACGTGCACCATCCTGCTTAGCTAATTCAAGTACATTAGTAGTACCGATGACGTTACTTTTAATAAATGCTAATGGGTCTATAATTGATCGATCGACATGTGATTCAGCAGCTAAATGTAAAATGTAATCAATTTTAGGTAATCTATCTTGCCATGTATGTCCGGTTAGATCACTTACAATTAACTCTACTTTAGGATCTTTAGCTAAGTTTGCAATATTAGAACCTTTTCCTAGAAAGTCTATTACATAAATTTTGTTAACATCGTCACGTTCTAATAGTAAATCAACAACATGCGAGCCAATAAAACCAGCAGCGCCAGTTACAACATAATTAAATTTAACCAAACTCATTTTTTTAATTGTATAACTCTATTCGGAACCGTATCAGGTATGTTAAATGATTCTTCTAAGGTAGGGGTAGGCTCTCCCGGCGGCCTAAATGATACTGGGTTTGAATCTTTCTCTTGATTCCTTTCTATCCAATATCTTAAGGTACTTGATCCATAACCATATGGCTCTGGTAGCTTAACATAGTCTCTAAGTTGAATATTAGGAGGAGGTCCCCAGTGTTCAGGGTATGTTAACTCTGGTAATCTTTCAGCTATTACTATATGAGGTGGTAGTAAAACAATATCTTCTAAAACATCTTCTTCTACAACTGAGAGATACTCAATATGTTTCTCTGCATACCAATGCCATATAGATACTAATACTACAATTAGTACAGCAATTATAACCCACTTTGCATATTTCATATTATTATCTATTTTTCTAGTTCTGTAAAGTCTCCGTTGAGTATATCGTCGGATGCATCCTCATCGTTAAGTAAAGCTAACACCCTATCACGCACTTTCTCATTCTGAATCATAGTCATAGCTGCAATACGATTCTTAAACTTAGTAGTAGACCACTCATGTGATCTTGTAGTGTATATAACTTCATGATATAAGTCATCACCAGTAAACGACTTACCGAGATAATCTTCTCCAAGAATACGAACATCAAGATCAAAGGTCTTCATAAGATGTAAGAGTTCATCCTCTGTCTGATACATATAGACCTCATCAATATGCTTAATAGACATAAGCATCTTATAACGATCATAATATGGTACTACAGGCCTATACTTAGTATTACGAGTAGCAGATGGATCCCCAGGCAAGAAGACAATAAACTTATCACAATGCCG
>WLWF01001931.1_pt1 | contig 15822 bp, 19 predicted proteins | sample 6718331 | NCBI WGS metagenome assembly WLWF01 (sample SAMN12718692, study PRJNA515312) | sponge metagenome | isolation source: marine sponge | host: Mycale hentscheli | place: New Zealand: South Island, Marlborough, Capsize Point | collected 2003-05-01
GAACTCATATTTGTACTGATGAAACCTAATCAGAAAGTGAGTAAAAGTACCAAACGAACTATGGCTGAATGGTGTGACAACAACGGGATTCTATGGTATAATATAGATACACTTAAGGAGTTAGTTGATTATGTCTCTGACACTAGACGAAATTAAGGAGCGTCTCTTGCACATCTACGATCCCGATGATCTTCTGGAAGCACTACAGATCTCTTCAGAAGAAATACTAGACCGCTTTGAGGACAAGCTGATACGGAAGCTAGATTGCTTCCAAGAGGAACTGGAGGAAGAAGTCTATGACGCTTAACGTGACTTTGTACTACGACACCATGAGAGCCGCTAAGGAGGCTGGATTCCCTGACGCAGTCATGGTAGACGATGACGTACCAGAGTGGGGCTACATGGCTATCGTAACCTATGAGTGTGATGGATGGGAAGGCGAGAGTGAGTAACGAATGGACTTACTACACAAACTGCGAGATACGTAGGCAGGTGTGTGAAGAGTCTGGAGTACCCCAAGAGGATTGCCAAAAGAAATTTGAGGAGTGTGTAGAAATGTCAATAGACGAAGCTAAGCCACAGGAGTGGGACAGGGTTGCCAAGAGCAAAACCTTCACAGGCAAACTGTACCACCCTCAGGATCAGCCTAATCCAGTGACTCAGCCTGACCACTACAACAAGGGAGCAATAGAGGCAATTGAAGCTATCAAGGCGTCTATGCACCCTCAGGAGTACAAGGGGTATCTCAAGGGGAACTGCTTGAAGTACCTCTGGCGCTACGAGTACAAGAACGGGCTAGAGGATCTCAAGAAAGCTCAGGTCTACCTAAACTGGCTCATCAAGGAGGTTGCCTCATGAAAGTCATAGACGGCGACTTTGGTAAAAAGAAAGACACACGGGATGAGTTACCAACATCTGAGTTTCTGTCAGCGTTCGTGGTCAAAGCAATGGATCACGAGGACAACGGGAGACACGTTAAGTGTGCAGTAATTATGTACGAAGACGGAGAGACGTTTGAAGTAGCCTCTAACGAGCAGTACCCCGACGGTGTGTACATGCTCCTTCAGATGGCCTCTCAAGCAATCATGAACGAGACACTAGGAGTATCAGAATGAAAGTAGATAACGTAACAATCCGCAAGGGCGACAACGGGTACGTACTGGAGTGGTACGGAGAAGACTCCCACATGACGATCCACCCTACGTTTGAAGAGGCATCAGCCCAGCTTCAGCTAATCTTTTTGGAGGTGTAATCTTGGACGCATACCAACAGTACATACACAAGTCTAGGTACGCCCGATACTTGCCAGAGGAACAGCGCAGGGAGACATGGGAGGAGACAGTCAACCGCTACGTACAATTCTGGGTAGACCGTGGTCAGCTTAAGGGCGAGGATGTGACAGGGGTTACTGAGGCCATCACTAACCTAGAGGTAATGCCTAGCATGAGAGCACTCATGACTGCTGGGGAGGCTCTAAATCGTGATAACGTAGCAGGATTCAATTGCTCGTACCTGCCTATAGACCACCCCAAGGCCTTTGACGAACTGATGTACGTCTTACTATGCGGAACGGGAGTAGGTTACTCTGTAGAGCGGCAGTACATCTCAAAGCTACCAGAAGTTGCAGAGGAATTCCATGTCACAGACACAGTTATCAATGTTGCAGATTCGAAGATCGGATGGGCGAAATCGTTTAGGGAACTGGTATCACTGCTCTATTCAGGTCAGCTTCCCCGATGGGACGTTAGTCGTGTACGAAGTGCAGGCTCCCCACTCCAGACTTTCGGAGGTCGTGCAAGTGGTCCTGAACCTCTCGTCGATCTCTTCAAGTTTACCACGGAACTCTTTCAAGGAGCGGCTGGTCGAAGACTTAGCTCCATTGAATGCCACGATCTTTGCTGTAAGATCGCATCTGCTATCGTCGTTGGAGGGGTCAGAAGAAGCGCTCTGATATCACTCTCTAACCTAACCGATGATAGACTCAGACGGGCTAAGCACGGTCAGTGGTGGGTAGACACACCGCACAGGGGACTAGCGAATAACTCTGCCTGCTACACAGAGAAGCCTGACTTTGAAGCTTTCTTGAACGAGTGGACTAGCTTGTACGAGTCACGCTCAGGTGAACGTGGGGTGTTCTCTCGTGTCGCTAGTCAGAAGCAGGCGGCTAAGAACGGACGCAGGGACGCAAGCTTTGATTTCGGTACTAATCCATGTTCAGAGATAATCTTAAGGCCGTATCAATTTTGCAACTTGTCAGAGATCGTAGTAAGATCTCACGACACGCTAGCCACCCTCAAGCAGAAAGTACGGGTTGCTACGATCCTAGGTACGCTACAGTCTACCCTAACAGACTTCCGTTACCTACGGGCTATCTGGAAGCAGAACACGGAAGAAGAGGCGCTCCTAGGGGTCAGTCTGACAGGCATCATGGATCACCCATTGCTCTCAGGCAGGGGCGACAAGGGTAAACTCAAGAAGTGGCTTACGGAGATGAAGAATGAGGCTGTTGTCACTAACGAGAGGTGGGCTAAGAAGCTGGGTATTAATCCGTCTGTCGCAATTACTGCGATTAAGCCTAGCGGTACTGTTAGTCAGTTGGTCGATAGTGCTAGTGGGATTCACCCTCGCTACAGCAGTCAATATATTAGGCGAGTCCGTGCTGACTCTCGTGACCCTCTTTGTGCCGTCCTAGATGCCGCAGGAGTCCCGTCAGAGGACGATATGATGAACCCCAGTACCAAGGTATTCAGCTTCCCTATAGCGGCTCCTGAGGGCGCTGTGACAGCCTCAGACATGGGTGCTATGGAGCAGTTGGATCTCTGGGAGTTGTATCAGGACTACTGGTGTGAGCACAAGCCGTCTATGACCTGCTACTATCGTGACGATGAGTTTCTAGAGGTGGGACAGTGGCTGTACAACAAGTTTGATAAGGTATCTGGAATCTCGTTCCTACCTTACTCAGACCACACGTACCAACAAGCCCCTTATGAACCTGTAGATAAGGCCACCCTCAAGGCACTCCAGAAGGACTTCCCGACCCAGATAAACTGGGACATTAGTGAAGCCTCTGATAATACTGAGGGTAGCCAACAGTTAGCCTGTACTGGTAATAACTGTGAGTTATAAGAATACGATAGTACCGTAGCGTTTCTCTGCTACATGACCCTCTACTTCCTGTGGTGTGCTCTTGGCATCATAGGGAGTAGAGACTCCTTGTTCCTGCATCTTATTAACTCTAGCTTTCTGTGAGTGACCCAGACAGTGATAGTCGATAGGGGTGTACTCTACTGTGTGATCGTCTTTATCTCTCTTCATCTTTACTTCCTCCTGCTATAGCGGATGTAAGCATTCCTGCGCCTACTACGTTCTTACCTACGTCTAGGTAATCCTGAAGCTCTGCCGTACCCTTGTAGTCTCTCATGACTCTCTTCTGGTACGCAGTAGCTGATTCTCCTTTGTTCCTAGGCATCCCTGTAAGCTCTTCTATGCGGCTTAAGTTTACCTCGACTCCCCCTGCCTTGGGGTAAGATTTCTTAGTGCCTACGTCAAACGAGTGGATAGGCACAACGTTTATCAGGCCGTTGCCTCCCGGCGGGTTGACCCCAAACATGTCGTGACCGTCTGAACCCATCGTCCACACTTTGCCCTTGTCTACGTCGATAGCTAGGAACTGGTTCATGCCCCCTAGGTCCTGTGCGGCAGACTTGGTAGCATCTTGGAGTGTGTAGATCCCGTTTCCCCTGTCGGTCATCTGGATAGGTTTGGCGTCCTCAAAGAAGTCAAGAGCTTTCTGCTGTTTTTCTGTGACTTTCTTACCTTGACTTTTGTTGTACAACCCTTTCCAGTAATCTTGCTGTAGGCCTGCCCCTGTGGTCCCCTTAGGTAGCTTCTCCTTCCGTATAGCCATCCTAACCTTATCGTTGTTCGCGTGTTTAGCGATGGTCAGGTACTGCCTGTAGAAGTCTATGCCCTCAACGTCCGGTAGAGCCTTCTGAGCGGACTCTAGAGACTTAGAGCTAGCTAGAGACCTAGACACAGAAGACGCTGTTGTAGCGGTTCCTGTGGCCTCTCCTGAGAGCTTCTCACCAGACAGCGGCCTACGGACTACTGCTGTCGTACCACCAGACCTGTTGTCGGTCCCGTGTACTCTCCTAGAGTGATTCGCGGCGGCGTCTAGTACCACATCAGGCGTATCAGGCTCTAGAGACGCGAGTCCAGCCTTGAGCTTGTCTGTGTCGCTTAAGTCAAAGCTGTCCTGTACGTACCTCTGTACTTCAGCACTATTCTGTGCTACGTTGTCCCCGCCTTCGGGGGTCCTTGATCCCTGCTTGTCCATGTGAGAGCTAGCGAGCATGTTTCCTGTGGTCACACCCTGCTTAGGGTTAGTTACGTACTCAGTCCTACGCCCCTGACCTGTCCCTGTTACCCTACGTTCTGCCGCCGCTCTAGGGTTAAACAATTGGTTGAACATTCCGGGTATAGCTGGTACTGTGGCCTTAGCAAAAGCACCCAAGGGGTTACCGCTGTAGAACCCCGGCATTTCCGTTGGTGTGTTGTCCATGAGCGCGTTCAGCATACGCCCACCAAACTTTGCTCCGGGGAACCACGAGCCAGCCTCCAGCGCGTTACCTACGTTCCTAGTGGTCCTAGGGTACTGCTTAAGCTCCTGTCCTACCCGCTGGCCTATGTCACTCTCTACGATAGCCTGAGTCACGCCTAGATCCGGTGTTAAGGCATCTGCTGTTCCTGTGATGGGCGAGAGTACCGTTCCTACGGTCCCTGCGAACTGCGCCAGTGTTTCTTCACCGTAGCGCCCTAGGGAATCTGCGCTAATACCGTTACGACCCATCTCCATTACAAGCTCACGCCTGCGTGTAGCCGCGTCCATTGCCCTACTAAAGCCTGACTTACCTGCTTCAGCCACGCCAGAAGCGATGTTTGAGACCCCTGAAACTACACCAGACGCGATGTTCTCAGGAAGCTCATTGAGATTCTCCACAGCCTGCCTAGAGTACTCCCTTTCGGTTTCCCTAGCCTGCTCCCTGTACTTCTTGCGTATAGAGTATAGGTCACTCATTCTCTTGGGTTTCCTCAGATGCTCTAGCGTCCTCTAGCAAACTCACGTACACCTGACGGTCAAGCTCAAGCGCCTGTAGACGCAGAGGGTCATTAGTGTTCTTAATCATTCTGTCGGTGGCTGAGAGCATAAAGCCGTACGTCTGTAGTACTGCTGATTTGCCGTGGCGCTTAATCTGCTGTCCCACAATAGTACCACCAGCGGCGGCTCCTAAACCAAGAGCTAGTTTAGGGTCGGCTATCGTAGTTAAAGTAGCCATGACAGACAACACTGTAGCAGGCATAGTAATCCCTGTGCCGCCAGTTAGCCTCTGCTTAAACCTAGATATGGCATTCCTGCCCTCTGAGTTACGCTTGTTGACCATGCGGTCCAGAGATACTAACTGCTTAAACTGCGTGTCGAGTAGCTGATGAACAACCTCTCCGCTCGTGTTTCGCTTGAGATAGTCGTTGAGTACTCCTCTGACCAGCTTAGCGGCCTCTGCCTGATAGGTGGCTACGTCAGCGTCCAGAGTTTGACCAGCGGCGTGAACAGCGGCATCAAACCGACGCCTAGCGTTCAGTACAGACTCTAGGTCAGCACCCTCTTCCTCTACTATTCTTCTAGCCAGCTTCACGTACTCTTCAAACTTCTTACGCGCTTGTTTAGAAGCAAGCTGGAACACATCGCTCTGCTTGAACTCATCAAAAACGTTCACAAACTCAGCATCAATCTCTGCCGTATCAATCTTTCGGTTCTGCGCCTTAATAAACCCGTCTAACTGAGCCTTCTCAGCGTCCAGAGCGCCTTGTATAACCCTAAAGTTTTCGTGAACAGTACCGTAGGGCTTGATTCCGGGCGTGTTCCTCAGTGCCTCAATCAGCGACTGCTCAAACGCATTAGGAACCCACTCTTCTGTGTTCAGTACCCCAGACTTCTCTGTCTTGTCTTGAGTCGTTAACTTCTCTGGGCGCACGAGACCAGTTAGCGCCTCTCTGTCCTTAGCCGCAGTCACTGACTCATTCTTCTTTTTAGTGGCTTTAGCCTTGGCGTCTAAGTCGATCAAGTCAGGCCTAGGAGACAAAACGCCAACAACGTCCACGACAGTTTCAAATTCCTCAGCGTGACCGGGATTTTCTTCAGCCCACTCACCGTAAGCCTCTGCTCCCATAGACAACGCTGTACCTGCCGCTTGACCGTACCCCGTCTGCATGAAGCCCTCAAAGCCCTTCTTAGCGTACTTACGGACAACATCAGGCAGTACAACTCCCCCTGCCTCCATGATTAGCTCACCGCCTGTCCGCGCGGCCTGTGAAATAGCTGTAGCAGGTACTTCAGATATGTCTTTGCCTTCTCCCTCTTGAGTCCTGCCTAGTCTCCTAGTGAACTCTGGGAAGAACTCATCAGTAATACCAGAGAAGTCTGATTCTCCGTAACGCTTCTCTACTCCTTGAGTGTACGTTTCAGCGGGCGCAGGAGGAGGCTGATCTACTCTATCCATATCAGCTAGGACCGCCGCGATCTCATTAGCGGCTTTATTGTCACCTTCATCCACAGCCGCGTTAAGGCCCTGAACTAACTCTTCTCGTGAGTAAGACACTTATTAACCCTCTGTTTTAGGCGTTAGATACTTTAAGGCATCCGAACTTAACTCAGGCTGATCTTCCGCAGGTATTGTCAGCGGTTGAAAACCTATCATATCCTCTTCTGATAGTTTCTTGCCTGTGGCTGTGACCAGTGTATTATAAGATTCTACTGTGTTTACAGCGGCCTCTCGGTATAACCTTAGTATTTTCTCAAGAGACGCCGCTTGTAACGTAGGATCAGCACCGACCATCTTCTCAGTAAACTTCAAGTCCTTGTCACTAAGTCCCGTACCTGATCCAAAGGCCTTAATTTGTTCTTTGACAAACGTAGCCGCTTCGATCATGTATGCTTGAGAATTAACTAGTGATTCATATTCAAAAGGAAGTCCAATTAGTGCACCAACTTCCTTTAGTTTTACTTCTATGTTGGCCGCAATACCCGTAGGCATACCACCAACACGACTTAGCTGTCTATCTAGTCTGTTGATAGATGCAATAGCGTTCCTTGCGTTATCTCTCTGTTTAATAATGTCTTCTGCGTTAGCCTCCTGTAGTGAACTGGCTAACTTAGAACTGGCGTCAATTACCTTCTGAACTTGAGGAGCTTTTTGGACTAACCCTAGTTCTGAAGGCTCTACAAACTTATTTTCTGTTTCATCCCATACCTTACCTGCTTTGTTAAACCTGTAAGCACCAATGTTACCATCAGAGTCTGCCCAAGCTTCTGTCTTGCCTTCGTTCCCTGTCACGTAAGACTCAAAGAACTCGTCTGTGGCATTCGCTAGTCCCGCGCTCGCAAACTCTGCCGACCCAATTCCAGATTGAGCGGCACGAGAGGCCCTCTGGCCCGGAGTTTGACTAGGAAGCCTTTTGATTTCTGTGGTTCTCAAGTCTTTAGCAATTTCGTCTAGTGCGTCGTTGTCTGGTGCTGATCTGGCGGCGGCGGCAACACTAGTAAGGCCCAGTGATTCTGCTCTGGTCGCTACGGCCCCCCTACGCGCCACTAGCGCCTGTTCAGCCACCCTCTTGTTAGCCAACTCAGCCGCATCCAAGAAAACTTTAGAAAGCTCGTCGTTTCCTTGAATAGCGTACTCTTGACCCAGAGTTGTGAGTTTAGTAGGATCGCTGGCAAACTGCTGTAGCTGTTGTTGTGCCTGATCTTTAGCCTTAGATTGTTGAAGCTGTTGCGGCAGACTCGCAAGCCCGCCTGCGGCCTCCATTAGCGACTTCTCCATCAGGCCGGGAGCGCCTAAGCGATTTAAAAACGCCTGTGAATATTGTGCCATCTTACTTACTCCTCTACTTAAACAGCCCGCCCAGTAATGTTCCACCAATGCCGCCAATCAAGTCAGCCGCCTTTTGCTCTGCTATCAACTGCGCTGAGATTCCACTCATCATAGTTTGTCCGTATTGACCAGCACCGTACAACTGTGCCTGTTGTTGCATCTGTGGGAACAGTTGCGCTGACTGCTGTAGGTTCATCAACTGACCCTGTGGCAAGTAAGCACCGCCAAGAGACGCTAGACCCATTTGCTGATTCTGTAACTGCTCACCCTGAGCCTGAGTTATCGCCGCAAGGGAAGCCTGATTTCGGGCCTCTGCTTGCGCCTTCTCCATAGCAAACGCCTCAGGAGAACCACCAAACATGCCCGTGCTGACCCCTAACCTGCCTTGGTTAAACATGCGCTCTTCTAAAGCAAGCCGTTGTCTGTCTTCCTCAGGGGTTTGAGTAGCCCTGATCCTGTCGTACACTTCAGCTTCACGGGCCGTCGTGTCCATACCAGCCATCTGACCAAACGTGTTAGCCTGATCCATCATCATGCTGTAGTAGTCTTGCTCTTGTTGAGAAAGACTCATGTCGGCCCCTGTTCCTACGATGTTGCCTTCGCCGTCGTACTGTGGGCCTGTGCCGAACTGACTACCCGTACTAGAGGTAATAGTAAACGGCTTAAACTGGGACATTGGCAGAACTTCTTGAGCAATACCCTGAGCCGCCGTGTTAGCGTCCTTGCCTATTTGCTTCATTTTATCGTAGGCGTCATAGGTTAAGTAACCACCTCCTGCACCTAATCCTAAAGCTCCCAAGGTGGCGGCGATATTTCCCCCCGTGGTGTTTGTGCCAAGAGCGGCGTCAATTAGATCCTGAGCAATACTCATTAGTACGTTCCCCCGTCAATTACACCGCCGTACTCTAAGTTACCTGTGATAGTAAGGTTCTCTAAGGTAACTGATCCAGAAAAAGACGGGTTGTTTTTGTCAGCCTTGGAAGCACTAGCACTTTGAATGTTATTAAACTCAACATCAAATTCAGCACCCCGAATTACTCTGTTGGAGTCACCAGCCGGTAAATTATCCTTGCTAGCGAAATCTGTAGTTTTTAAATAATTACTCATACTGTTTTACCCATAAGTGCTAATACGTTTATTTCCTGAAGAGACAAGGCCGATCCAGTTATATCTGCCTCTAGCCCAATTGTTACAACACTGCCACTACCTGCTCCGTTTACAGCGTTACGTGTGGTTACAACACCACTACTGTACGTAGCGTCACCAAACAGAGAGTCTTGATCGTTGTAGTAGTGCGTCTCAGTGTTGTCTATCGTAAATGTGACATTTTTGTACAAAGTAGAAAAGTCATACGCCCACTTCATGTACACTGTAGATCCCCCAGCGCCCACAATAGTTGGCCTGATTTTCTTTAGCATCTTAAGTTTAGATGGATCACCAAAGGTTAACGCTGGGCTGTAGTACCTGAACCTATAAGACGCTGTGTTGTCTAAGTAGCCTGAATACGTGTTCAAGCCTTCTTGGGTTCCGATGTACACTATACCATCCCTACTCCGCTCAAAAGACTTGTGCGATACAGTAGGCCAGCGGGTTGCTCTGTATGAATTATTCTCTAAGACTCCCTTAAGATCAAAACAGAAAACTAAGGATTCGTCTGGAAACACCACAAGATAAAAAGAGTGCTCTGGGCTGTACACCGTGTCTAAAGGACCGTTGTGATTACTAATGGTCTCAATTAGCTCTGTCTTTACGTTCAGGCTTAAGTCAGTGATCGGAAGAGACTTCTCTGTCTTTGTTCTCCCAAAACTTCTGAGTCCTGATTCAGACATAAACAGTACATCTGTACCTATGTGTTGCACTGTGTTTCGGTCTATACAGCCCAACCCAGCGATGGTGTCAGACAGTTTCATGTTTGCAGGGCTACTAGCGCCCGTGTAAACTAGGATGCTGTGTGCACCAAAGATTACCAGCATGTCGTTGTGTGCGGCAATGGCTACGATTTCGTCAAACCCATCAGGCCACGCTTTAGAGATATCTATTGATCCGCTAGAACCCCCAGTGAAGGTTGTCCCCATAAGCAGGTCTGACCAGTACACCGTTTGCCTGCTGTCTTTGTTATCAGCAACCCAGAGCCGCCCGTAGGCCGGGAGAACTTCGTTGCACTTCAGCTTTTCATCAGTAGCTACACCGTTTTCCTCTGTGAACGAGCGTAGCCCCTTGTCGTGAGAGTATACTAACGGGTCGTGGCCTCGTTGAAAGAAGTAAGCCTCGTCGTTAAAGTTAACTATCTTCCAGTTGTTAGATACAATACTGTATGCACTAGGAGTTACGTCAGTAAGATCAGAGGTCCCTTGCAGGATCTTTAGATTGCCTGCGCTAAATACCGCAGAGTTACCTAAGTCATCATAGAAATAATGTACGCGGTGAACGTAGTCATCGCCCAACTCTGTCTTATCTACTGTCAGCAAACTCAGTCCCTTACGTGACGCAATTCGACCACGCTTGTCAATAACAGCGTTATCGGCTATGTCAGCAAAAGACGGGTCCTGAGCAATCGGGGAGTCTTCAGTGTTGACACCCTTGAACGCAGGAGCGACTAAATTAATACTCTGTAAAGGTTGAGACATTCACTATCCCCTTAAGGAGTGTACCAGATGGTTTCTTCAGGGTGTCTCGCGGCGTCTAGAGCAATGGCATCCGCTAAGTACCTCTCAGCCATGACGTAGTACTCAGCAGTAGAAGTACCGCCTGTTTCCCCACGCTCTCTAGCTAATAGCGCCACCGCCATGTGAATAACAGGCTGGCTAGGCAACACGAGCTTGTCTGAGTCGTTTTCCATGTCGGGACTACGCACAACACCGCTAAACTCCAGCTTGTACACTCCGTCAGGAACAGGGTAAACCTGTACTTCTGCGTCACCGTCTTCTTCCGTTCCGTCGTAAGTATACATATAAGGAGAACCGTTAACTACAGACTCATTTAAAAACGCAGTGTTAAACCAGCGCTGTGTCTGATACCGCATACGCCCTCTAGATGTTCGATTTAAAACATCCATCTGCTTAAACTTACTAGTTGAGCCATCTAGAGGATACACGTGCTGGCCTGCTACTGTACTTACTAAAACAGACTCACGCAGTGCTGACCAATCCCACGATGTTTCTACTATGTTCTTCGCGTCGTTAACATAGTCGCCCACCATAGCGCTATAGTCGTTCTGCCTAACTCTTTCTACCTCGTCTTCTCTCAGGCGTCTGAGAACGTGGTTTACTACTGATAAATAATTCATCGTCTCGCACCTGTCATCATGCCACGCATAACGTTGGTGGCTAAGGATGAATTTAACGCTCTTACGTAGTCTACACGACCCCCAGAGTTAATCATAGGCGGTGGAGTTACGTTTAACGGGGCTAGTGGTGTGACACCCCCTGAATAAGAACCTCCTAAATTGCCGCCTCCCATCATTCCTGAAGAGGTTGTAGGGGCAGGAGTATCTCCGGTTACATCCTCAGTAGTTTCTGTAGTGCTTGTGGGGTCAGAATCCCCGTCACTGGTGGCGTAGGCATCCCCGTTTGGGTTATCCCTTTCAGAGTTATACGACCCAACTATCTGATTATTAGCGCCAAAGGTAGGAGTACCATCAGCAGGCTCTGGTTGAGGATCACCTTCAATGTTGACCCACCCCATCTGGCCTAAAAAGATCCACTTACCTTTCTCTCCAGTGTTAGGGTTCTCAGTAAACTGATACTGCCTAGACCAGTTGCCTTCTTTTCCATACGCACTTTCAGGGTTATATATACCGTGGCGGTTCCGAACCATCTTAACTTTGTTAGTGACAGGGTTGCCATCTGAATCAACTAAGTTTTCTGCGTACCCGTATTTAACAGGCGTAACATCCATCCAGCCAGAAAAAGCTGGAGTAGCCATGTACTTAAACACACCCTTCTGACCAGTTTCAGGGTTTATGTCAAAAGTTCTAGTAGGGTCACCTTGCCAATAGCCATTCTCATTTTGAGTAAGACCCTCAACATTGTTCAAGTCACCTTGATACTTCTCGTTAAGCCACCAAGAACTAAATTGCTTCTGCTGTTGCGGGCTAAGGCTCGTACTGCCTGCCGGCGCTCCGGGTACTCTGTAACCTGTCATAATTTATATCCTTAAGGGCATTATTACGTCAACATCCCACCTGATGACCTGTCCTTCTTTTGAAACTGGCGGGCAATGAACTCATTTAGCTGTTGTGCCGCGTCCACGTTTGGTACAGATATCATAGGAGTCACAGCGGGTAAGCCTATCTCAAGACCCACAGGACCTTCTGAGGTATACCCAGCTTCAATACTATCTGGGCTAGTAAATTCAGGCTTAGGCAAATCTATATCAATATCTATATCAGGCGTATCAACGTCAATCTTTAAGCACTCCCCGTCCTCGTTACGGAAGCCTTCTGGACAAGTAATTTTAGGAATCTTAACACAACCCTTGCCATCACCTTTGTCTATAAATCCGTCAGGACAAATATCTGGCCCGCCCGTACTTCCTACACACTTACCTAATTGTGGGTCCCAAGAGTAACCGTCACCACACAACTCAGGAGGTTCAATACAGATACCATCTTCGTCTCTGTCCCAACCATCAGGACATTCAATATTTACTTCAGGAATCTTAATACAACCTTGGCCGTCACCGTTGTCTATAAACCCATCAGGACAAGGGTTACTAATATTTACGTCAGGAATCTTAACACAACCATAGCCATCCCCCTCGTCCCAAAACCCGTCAGGACAGGGGTTAGGAAGGTTTACTTTAGGTAAATCAATATCACACAACTTTGGGAAAATTTCGCAAAAACCCGGTATATCAAATAAATCCCCCTCAAAGCCCAACTCTGGCAACATTGGCAACAAGAAGTCTAGAGTACCTCCATCGTCAAAGAAACCGTATATAGCCTGTAACGCATCAGTTTCACTCATGCCTCCAGCAAGTAACGCATCAAACCCCTCAGACACTAATCCTTGCAAAGACTCTGTACTAATGTTTGAAGTACCGTCTTTAAATAAGTTGTCTACGTCTAATCCTTGATCTCCGAGAGTATCTTTAATCCAATCGTTAGTGTAGGCTTCTCCCCAACCAGCCACAGCATTAACAGCTATTCCTTCTAAATCTTCTCCTGTAACAGTGCCTGTTATCACACCTTCCACAATACCAAGAGCTTCGTCTAGGGGTATGTTAAGAAGATCAGCAAGATACTGTCCTTTTTCAATTCCCCATGTACCTGCTGTTCCTACTACTTCTCCGTTAACTACCCAACCACCATATGTGCCGGGAGTTGCGGCTTGTAAGTCATCAAAGAAACCACCAATGCCGCCTAGCACCCCTGCCGTAGCTACTTGACCAAAGTCTACACGACCTGTGGCAATACCCTGTGTTACCACAGATCCTACAGCACCAGAAGCGGCACCTCCAGCAAAGCCTCCACTAAAGCCTCCTAGCCCAGCAATTTGTGGTCCTAATATATAACCTGACATTGCCGCGCCAACTAGCAAACCCCAATTAGGGCCGGCTATTTTATCTGTCTTAGTGTACGATGAACCGTTCCATCTAAAAGTGTCTCCGTCATCGTTTTGAAAACTCATGCTTAAGCCGTACTTTTCCATAAGTTCGACTTGAGCGGGGTCGTTAATCATTGCGTTAAACGCGTCTTGTCGAGCCGCAAGAGTTACCTGTGAAGTTCCTTTTCCTGCGCCCTTTGCTCCTCCCGATTCTTTTAACCCACCAGCCGCTTGTATAGCTTCTCTTTTAGCCTGTAGCTGTGCTTGAGTTACTGACGTACCGTCTGAAAGAACGCCGTTATCAATAAGATCCTGACGCTCTGTAAGATAACCCCAGTAGTTATCCCAATCAGTCTGCGCCTTGAGGTAGCCCATGCCTTCGTCTGCATCCCATGCGGTACGGATCTCAGCCTCGGTGTAGTACCCTCCTGTATCTTTGTATAGCTCTGACTCTTCTGAGCTTCTATTGGGATCACCTAGCTCACTTGGTGGAACCCAATAATACAGGCGGTCACCTTCATCGTTATAACGGGCGCTATCAACTGCTGTTTCTTCTGCCGCCATAGTAGACGCATCAAAACTACCCGAGACTAAATCGGGATCTACTTCAAGTCCAGTAGTGAATGGGTTGTCAATCATTTAAATTCATTGCCCTGAATGGCTCACCAAGAACCGGACCAAAGGACTCAAAGGCGTTATCTACCAGTGCGTAGGAATCGTCGCCCTGACGAAAAACTCGGTAGGTATCTCTTGTCTCGTAATCGACAAGGAAGTCCACCGTCAGCCAGCCGATGTCATCCTTAGCGTTTACAGCGGACACAGCCGCCGCAACAGACTCACCGGTCACTGGAATAGCAAGGGGCAGGGTTGAACTTGTCATACTGCTCGCAAGCACAACGAATCGAGTGTTCTCGCTCATAAAATCTCCAGCCAAATGTTTAGGAACTGATGGTCTTGTCTGACGTTCTGGCCGCTAGTGCTACCGGAAACAAAGCAGGCGGTGCTGAACATGATGTAGTTGTTTGTGCCGCAGTTCCACGGGCCAAGGGTGTTGTATCTCTGGGCCGCGCTATCCTTGTAGCCAAACATCTTGTGGTTGCCCGAGGCAGGTCCGTCCCGATAGCCGTGGACCTCGCACTGTGGCTTGCCCTTGTTGTTGCCGTAAGTCCCAAGCTGGTAGTGGACCTTAAAGTCCGTGTTCTCTGGTAGCTCTGCCCAGTGACGGCCAATGCACCCGACATAGATACCGTAATTGCCGGGTTTGATCGTGCTACTCAACCACAAGGCGTACCCCAGCCACCCCGTATAAACACTGGCGTCGGTGCTGACCAAGAGGCTAGAACCGTCTTGGTCACTGCTAATGCAACGGTCACGCCGCCCCACGTACTCGCTGTTTTGGAAGCTGTTGTACTTGCCCGCGTACGGCTGTAAGCACATAGCGGAGTTGGCGACATCTGTGAAGGAAATGGGGCCGCCTTTAGGGTCTTCTGGCTTGGCTGTGTTGCCAGAGTCAAATATCGCCTTTGCATTTCGCCTGCGGTAAACGGCATCGCTCTTGAACGCAGTGTTCTCTGCAAGGTCCAAGTCCCTGTTAATAGTTTTTAGGTCGATTTGACTGCTTGGTATAGACATGGCTAAGTGGTCTGGAAGTTAGTGGCTTTAGCGACACCGCTGTAGCTGATAGAGCCGTCACCGTTGTCAGTCCACAGGCCACCACCGCCGCCACCAAGCTCAACGCCATTGACGAACAGCTTGCCGGTGATGTTTACATTGCCATCTGCGTCTATCCTGAGTCGCTCTATATCATTGGTGGCAAAGCGCATGTAGTGGTTACTGACGTTTGTTAGCATGGAGCCGCCAGAGCCGTCATAGCCAAGCCGAAAGTCAACGCCCCCATTGTCCATAAACAGGTAGTTGTTCTGGATTTTTGCGCCGTTGGTCATGGTGGCCAACCCAGAGCCGTTTACAACAACAGCGCCCTCTGGCGTCCACTCAGTGCCGTCCCATGTGGTGATCTGGCCCTCTGTGTCACCGTCTTGGATAGAGCCGCCACCTTCAGCCGCCCACATCCAATAACCCGTATCAGGGTTAAGCTCCCAGCCTGCGACGGTAGGGTCACTAATTACTCGCTCACTCATGACTCATCTCCTGCTGGCATGGTGGAAATCTCATGTTCAAACTCTTCAATAAGCCCGCCAATTGCATTACCAATAGAATCTCTCAGCCCCTCAAGAGTTGTTTCGTCCTGTGTGGCCGTGCGGAGAGTTACGAGGGTCTTGGTGAGGGTCTTGACTAGGGTTCTGGAAGTGGTGACAGGCACTCCACTAACGTAAAGCGGGCCACCAGAA
>WLWF01001932.1_pt1 | contig 15818 bp, 26 predicted proteins | sample 6718331 | NCBI WGS metagenome assembly WLWF01 (sample SAMN12718692, study PRJNA515312) | sponge metagenome | isolation source: marine sponge | host: Mycale hentscheli | place: New Zealand: South Island, Marlborough, Capsize Point | collected 2003-05-01
AGCTCATCGCTTGAGGCAAGCTGCCGCGTCATCTTGACGTGGGAAAATGATTTCCTCATTCGTGTCCTCCCGGCTGTAGTTTCCAACGCTGTCCTCGTGGCTTGTCTACCTCGGAGGGATAGACCCCCAACCCTGCCGCCCGTGGGCGATAATTAGCCTCAAAAAACAGCGATTCGATTTTTTTCCTGTTGTCGATTCTTTTCGGTGGCCCGTACCCGCGTCGGCTGCTGTTGCACGACCGGCAGGCTGCCGCGAGATTGCTTGGGTCGTGGAGCTGTGCGTCTGTCCATCCTTCTCGCCTGCCGTCTTTCAGCGATACGACGTGGTCGACGCTCGGTGTGACGCCGTGTTCGCGGAGGTCTTGGCCGCACCAAGAGCACGTCCATCCGTCGCGTTCGAGGATGCGTTTGACGATGCGTTTCCAATCTTTCGGGTACCCCTCCCTGACCATTAGGCCCCTCCCGCTTCGCGCGCGTAGCGTAAGGCGACGATTCGCTGTGAGTCTTTATTAGTCTCCGTTAGTACGTCCGTACGTACGTAGGATCGCTCGTGCGATCCGTTCTGTGATCCGTTCTGTGATGACCAACACCCGCATTCGGGGCCGTGCCAACGTATGCAATTGGCTTTTCGTGCTGCTGCTGATTTCTGTGCTGAGACGGCCTCGCTCACGATTGAGCTCTGTTGCCGCTCGAGGTAGTTGCGGATATGCCACCCGTCCTCGACGTACTCCCACAGCCTCACGTCGACGAGGAGCTGTGCGAGCTTGTCGGGTGCTCTGAGGGATGGTGCGACGGCTCTGAGAGCGTGCCTCGGGATGTGCCCGTCTGTCGCGTGGCCGCCTGCCCATCCGAGCGCGCAGACGTACAGGGTGAACGCTCGAGGCCCGTCCCTATGGTCGAGGAGCTCGAGTGTCTTGTCGTGCGTCCCGATGTTCGCGTCTAGGCGAACCCAAGGAAGGCTCATCCAATCACCGGCATCGGGAGCTGAGGCCGCCTGAACACGAGCTGTTGTCGGGCCTCCTCATCGTTGATGTACCGATTCAGGCTGATAATGGTCACAGCGAGGCTCCTCTGCCGATCCCATCCCGACCGTTGTGAATATGTCGAGCCTGCGACGTGCCTAGCGAACGCGAGCCGAGGGTCACTTTCCCTAAGATTCGCGAGCGAAATCAACGATTCGTGGAATGCCCACCCGTCGGCCGAGAATGGGCTTCTCAACACGAGATACAGGAACGCGCCGTATGACGTCCGGCCAACTTTTATCGTCTGCCGGACGCGCCTAGTTTCGGCCGCGCACAGCTCGAGCCGATCGTGATGCTCGACCGCGAATGAGGTCACCTCTGTTTTGCTCGGCGTGACGTCTCCCGCCGTCCACGTCCTCTCGGGATGCTTGTCGTACTGAATCACCATTTTTGCGATTGCGGCGACCTCAATAGGCGACGAGACGCCCTGAATCTGCAAAGTGTTACTCGCTGAGCGGGTGCGGCCGATATCGACCGTTCCCTGCGCGTTGTCGCTGAGATTGCCAACGAGGATCGCCGGTATCGCGATTCCACTAAGCACGACAGCGGCACATCGGTGCTGCCCGTCGATCAGCCGGCCACGATGGTCGATTTTCAGGGTTTCCCCGTTGTCGACCCATCGGCCCTCGAGGATATCGCTTGCCATTTGTGCGACGTAGTAGTCGGCGAGGCGTCGATTCGCTCCCATCGTGTCGAGGAGCTGCTGAGCGCGTGCCGGCGTGAGCGTGATTTCGTTGATTTTCATTTCTTGCGTCTCCCTTGCTTGTGTAAATAGTTTTCTCATCGGATGACCTCGAACTCGCTTATCGGGATATGCACGACCGCTCGAGCCACTCCCGCGTTGAGGCTTACGCTGTCCAATGCGGGTCGACATATGGCCGTCTCGACCTTGATCCCTTTCGACGGCTTGACGAACCCCGCTCGACCGCAATCCCACCCGTAGGCGAGGATCGAGGGAATCCCTGTAGCGAACTCGGCCGCAAGTAGCCCGACCCATTTCCTACAGTCGAGGATCGCTGTCGGATAGTCGCCTTTCCTGACGTTTCGCACTTTCCGCTCAATGTGCGCGATCACGTTGCCGCCTTTGACGACGTACCCGTCGACCGATGCGAACTCGCCGCCATAGTTGACGATTTCGCAATCCCACTTCTCCTCGCAGATTGCTTTCAGCTCCTCATCGGTCATCGGGTCACCCGCTCGGCCTCAAGGCTGCTGTGCTCCTCGCGGTAGTGGCGCGTATGCGCTGAGGAGCCTGTACCCCGTGGGACGGCCCATATCGCTCCGCACAGCGAGCACGACACGAGCTCCGGCCTACTCACCCTTTAGCCTTTCGACCTCGCGCTCGGCCTCGAATAGGGCGCGCTCAAGGCTCGCGTTTTCGGCCTCAAGGCTGATCGCGAGGGAGCGTGCTTGCTCGAGCTTGCGGCTCTGCTCGTCGCGGAACCATTGGGCAATCGAGCTTTTCATTCTCTGCTCGAGCGGGTCATCGTCGAACACGTCGAAACTACTCATCGGTGGCCTCCCCGATGACGCGGTTCAGAGCCTTTATCAGCTTGTCAGCCTCGATCGTGTTGATCGTCGTCTGTGGGCTGTCCTGATTCTCGAGGCCGAGGGTTTCGTAAAACAGCTCCGAGGCCATAAAAGCTCTCGAGTCGTCATACCCGGCCTCCCGCGTGAGCCGGCCGAGGAGCCCTTTTTGCTTGTCACTCATCGGGTAGGCGTCGCCCGGTCGTGATTTCTTAGCCCTCGGCTGAGGCTCGACAGGCTCCCCCTTGAGCTGTTGCCCGTCGTCGTCGTGCGCCCCGGCCACGCCGAGCGCGGCCGCGAGCTGATACCGCCGGAGGTACGTTATTTGCCCCCCGAGCTGTTGCATATCGCCCGCCGCCCGTACCCGTGCCGGCCCGTAAAGTTTCGCCTCTCCTGAGGTGTGTAGGAGCTCGGTGAGTACCTCGAGGCCGTCCTCGGTGACGCTGACGTGCTGAGTCACAGCGAGGCCGTGAGCCCCGAGAGCTGTTTTCGCGTGAGTGAGGAGCGCGCTGAGGTCGAGGTATTGCGCCCCGTGCGTCCCTGTACGGTTTTTCTTGGGGTCGTCGAGGTCTTTCAGAGCCTCGATGAGAGCCGCCTGTAAATCGGTCACTTTTTGTCTCCCTGCATCCGTCGCAGAGCCTGAAGCTCTGCCCTGAGTCTTTTTTCTTCGCGCTTCTCGCGGACGTGCCACGCCCACGAATCGACGCGCATAGCGACCGCGAGGACTAACGCCCCGGCGATCACGATGAGAGCCCACCCGATGACGGGGCTCACTTCTCGGCCTCGAGCTCGCGCTTGAGAGCGGCTACCTCGGCCCGGTCGTAACGCCGTTGGCCGCCACGAGTGAACGTGCGCCACAGCCGGCCGTCGTCACTCCATCGAGCTACCGTGCGCGGTTGTACGCCGAGCATCTCGGCGGCCTCGTCCGGCGTGATGAGCTCCCTCATTCGATGACCCTGAGCTCGCGGGTATTCGGGCCGACCGAGCTGACAATCAACTCCTCGACGTTCCCTCGGATCAACTGCCCGATGAGCTCCGGCGTGATTTTGACTCGGACGACGATGCCGTCGTCCCACTTGTCTATGACGTCAGCTCGGACTCGAGCCGTGACCGCTCGGCCCTTCGCGTCTTTTGCTATTGCGGTTGCCACCGTGTCTCCACTCAATAGGGGAGGAGACTAAGACCCTTATGCCCTAAATGCACCTTCTAATAATGTGCATTATCGGCTTCGGAGCGTCTCCTCCGTGTGGGAGGAGTGTAGCCCTATGCGTCGGCACAGTCGTACGTCGACGCGCCGATCGTTGTAGCCCAATGCGGAGACCAATGCTGTAGCCCCTCGAGCCCCGGCTTGTCAGGATCAGCGTTGAGCATCGCGTAGGCGACGAACGTCTGAACGGCCGGAGGCCAATACGCGGCACGGTAATCGGCGTAAGCGTCGAGGCCGAGCTTGCTTGCGTACGCTCGCGAGGTGCTTTTTATCAGCTGAAAGCTACCGCTTCCGTAAGGCCCATCGATCGACCACCTCATCGAGGACTCGCGCCACGCTATGCAACGGAGCACTCGCTCGGCTCGCTTTGTGTAGTACGGCGCGCACGGCCCGACGCATTCGGGGAGCTGATATCGCTTCGTGTCCGGCGGCATCCGATCCTTGGCTGTAGCTGCCGGCGCGACCGCGATCGTCAGGATCGCGGCGAGGGTAATGATGAGGGTTCTCACTCGTCGTCGCCTTTCTTACTCGTCGCGAACAGCGCGACGATGCTTGACAGGATCGCGATGAGGCCGCCTGCGACTACGGGGTCGATGACGCGGTCGCGCACGGTAGCTCCGACGAGGATGCCAACGAGCGACAACGGAACAGCCCACGCGAGAATCAGACGGCCTCTGTCCATTAGTGCCGGCCCTCGTGCTTCGGGAATGGGCAATCTATTCCGGCGATGTACCAATCCTTGCCGTAGTTGTCGACGATGCCGCATACCCAAAACTCGGTGTTCTTACGGATGGTCGACCATTTCGGGAGGTGGCGTGGCGCGTGCTTTATCGTGCCGTGCGGCCCCGCGTAATCAACCGACCACGAGGTAGTTTTCGATGCGAGCCAAGCGTGCCCCCATTGACCGCCGGAAGATAAAAAGAAAGCACCTCGAGGGGCCGCCTCAAACTCGGCCTCGTCCATAGGGTTATGGATGCGATGTAGGAATCGGCCGTGCTTTCTCATTCGCACGGTGAGGTCTTTCGCCGAGTACCCAATGGGGTCGAGCCCGAGCGCGGTGCGGCAGCTCTTGAGGCATAACCCGCCCCACGCTGTCGAGCCGCTGTCGCTCTGCTTTTGCATCCATTTCATAGCCGCCGAGACGTCCCTCGGGGTTCGCTTGTATTTCGCCACGCCTACTCCTCTGTCGGTTTCTCGTCGAGCCACTCGGTCGCCTCGCTGTTGTCGAGGTTCTCGCTGTCGTCCTCGAGGAAGTCGCTCGTCTCGACCGGCGTCTCCTCGAGCTCGTCGTCCTCGTTCCAATCGGTGTCGTCGCTCATTCGGTTTTCCTTCCTGTTAGGTGGGGTCGGTGATGATTAGGGCCATTCCCGCGCCGCCGCTGCCGGACGTTGCGGCTCCGTGTCCTGAGCCTCCGCCGCCGGTGTAGTCCTTTGCGTCTTTGACGCCGCTGTATTGGCCGCCGCCGCCCGTCGCTGTGCCACCATTCACGCCTGTACCGCCTCCGGCTATGAAGCCGTCCTGCGCTATCAGCCCTAACAGGGCGAGCGTGTTGGGGTCGGTCGTGCTCAAGTTCAGCGCGGTAGCGAGGTCGAACCCTGCGCCACCGTCGCGTGCGTTGCCGGGGCTCGAATAGCCCCCACCACCCCCGGCGTAGTTGCCCGCGATAGGGCCGGTCGCTCCATCGTGGCCGAACCCCGGCACGCCGAGGCCGTAGTTGTTCATCCCGTAAGGAGTTGAGCCGAAGCCGCCGCCGCCGCTCGCTCCTGACGCTGTCGGGAAGCTACCCGCCCCCCCGTAATTGCTCCATCCTCTACCGCCGCCGATAGCGACTTGGAACGGTTCTTGCCCCTCCACGGCAATAGTGGTTGATAGTCCCGTGCTCAATACGGGGACACCCGCTGATGACCCACCCGGCGACGTAGGCGCAACCGTGACTGTGTACGTCGCTGTTCCCTGAACGGGAAGGATTACCGGGACGTTCGCGCCCTGCCCGATGACGGCTCCCGCGCCGCCACCACCCCCGTAGTACGACCCACCTGCTGAGCCGCCCGCGCCACCCGCGCCAACCAAGACGCCGGGAAACACTCCCGCGCCGAGCGTCACCGAGTACGTCGCGGAGGCTTGCGGGTTCGCTCGCACTTCCACGAACCCCGTTAGTTCCCCGCGTAGTTTCTTCGGTAGTAGCGTCACCGGGTCGCCCTCAAAATCCTCGGGCACATCCGTCGTGGCTATCGCGTCCAACAAGTCCCGGCGGGCCTCTAACGCGCTCACGCCTTCATCAGTTAGCGCGAGGCTGCGCGCTGTTCCGGTGTTACCGGGCAGTAAGTAAGCGGCTTTCCTTACGCCTTGCGCATCCTTCACGACGTACTGCACGACGTTAGGCCCGTCAAGGCTGCTTATTTGCCCGTTAATGATTGGCGCGGGGTTAAGCCCCGGTACGGCTCCCGCGGCTATCTTGTCTATTGCGGCCTGAATCAGATTGTGGTCGTCGACGTGCCCGGTTTCGCCGAGGTTCCGCTGTGGTGGGAGGGCGACGTCGACGCTCATCTGATCCGCGAGGTCGCCGACGTCGCTCGCGAGGGTGTTGTGAACTCCGATGTGATTCGGGTCGCCGATGCTGTGCGCCATCAGATATTGCTCCTTGTCATTCCGGTCGGGTCGAGGCTGAGGTCGAGCCGCCACTCATACGGGTCGAGGGTTTCGGTGTACCCGGTGAGCCGGCTCGAGTAGCTCGGCATCGGGAACGCGGGAAGTAGCGCGGGCAGCTCGACGGCGTCGTCGAGGTCGGCGGTGAGTAGCTCACCCATCATTTGCGGGTCGGCGAGGCTGACCATCACGGTCGCGCTGCTGAGACTCCAATACGGGAGCGCGTGATCGTTGAGCTCCTCCTGCGCTAACGCTCGAGCCTCGCTTTCGACGCTGACGGGGATCGTGATTTTCCGTGCTCGTGGCCCGTACTTCTCGCGGCTCTCGGCGTCCTCAAGGGTGAACGTGCCGCCGCCCCATTTCACCTCGAGCTCGTTGACGACCTCACCGAGCTCCTCGCTCATCATTAGGCCGTCGACGAGGGTCGCGTCGGGATCAGCGACGTACAGCGTCTCGGGTAGTTGGTCGCGTCCCCGGTATTGCAACTGTCCATAACGGTCGGCGTAAATGAGGCCGCCTGTCGCGTCGGTCACTTCGCCGAGGAGACTCCACGCGCTCTCGAGCTTCTCGTCGGCGTCCCGAGCGATCACCGTCGCGAACGTCTCAACAGCGTCTGACCACATACTGATTCCGGCGGCGTGACATATGCGGTCGAGGCGTGCCCACTCGCTCTCGGCCGGCCACCCGCTCGGATCGATGAGCTGCCGGGTGAGAGCCTCGGTCGCGGCGACAGCGGTGATGCCGACCCGAGCCGGGGTCACGTCAATCGCGGTGATGTTGCCGGTGAACCGTGTCGAGTCGAGGCCGGTGTCGTACTCGTCGACGTACTCGTCGATGAACCCGCTCGCGCTCCCCGCGTTGACGACGACGGGAGCTCCGACCTCGAGGAGCGTCGACGTGCCCTCATACTCGTCGACGTACTCGTCGATGAACCCGCTCGCGAGGCCGCCGCCGAAACTGATACCGGGATAGTCGCTAACGATTTCGCCGGCGGCGTCGTAGCTGATGAGCTCGAGGAACGCGGTCGACGCGGGAGGCGTCCCGGTCGGGCTTGTCGAGCCGACGGTGATCGTCGCGCCGGCGAGAGTGATGCCGCGCACCTCCTCCCCTGCGATTCGTACGCTGAGGTCGAATAGTGTGCTCATCGCGATCCGATACGGCGGTCGCGAGCGCGTAGGACGCGCTCAATCTCGGCGGCTATCTTGACGGGGTCACCGATGCCGGCTGTCACGTTCACGTTGACGACAGAGCTTGAGCGGGATGCTCCTCCGGTCGCGACAGCCATTGTCGACGCGCCACCTACTCCGACAGCTCCACCGACGGCCGCGCCGATCGCCTTAGCCGCATCCCACGCGCTTTTCAGGCCACCGATAGCGGCCGTGATCTTGTCGACGAGGGGTTTGATGAAATCCCACGCGCTCTGCACGACGCTCTTGACGGCGTCGAATACTTTGCGCCACGCCTCACCCATCACCTCGAGGCCGGTCTGTAGGTCACTCCACAGCGACGACAGGATCGGGCCGAACGTCTCAACGAGCCACCCGAATACCTCTTTCATCACGTCCCATACCGTGCCGAAAATCGTCACCCATACGCCGATGTAAACCTTCACGGCGTCACCGATGAACCCGAATACTTTTTTCAGGATCGGCCACGCTGTATCCCTGAACCATTCGACGACGACCTCAATCGCGTCTTTCACGGCGGCGAACGCCGTATCGACAATGTCGCGGAACCAATCGACTTTGTTGTAGGCGAGGACGACGATGCCGATGAGCGCGACGATCGCGAGGACGACGAGGCCGATGGGGTTCGCGAGGAGCGCGACGTTTAGAGCTCCCTGCACTACTGTCCACGCGACGGTTGCGGCTTTCACGATCGCGGTGATCGCGACGTAAGCTTTGATCGCGATGTTCGCGGCGACGATCGTGGCGGCTAGACCACCGATGACGCCGCCGAGGATGAGAATGAGTTTCGTGTTTTTCCCGGCCCACGATGCGAACTTGGCGAGGTAACCGTTGAGAGCGTCGAACGCCGGCAGTAGAGCGACGCCGAGGGTTTCCTTGAGGTCGGCGAACCCGAGGCTCATCTTCGCGCTCGAGTCTGCTGTCGCCTCTGCTGTGCCGCCGACTTGCTTCTCGATCGCGGCGAGGATCATTTCCTGAGCCTCAAGCTGTTTCCCGCTCTCGACGAGCACTTTGATCTTGTCTTTCTCGGCGTCGGTGAACGTCACGCCGCTCTTGGCGAGAGCCGAGAGCCCTTTCACGGGATCGTTGAGAGCCTTCCCGAGCTGCACAGCGTTACTCTCGGCTGTACCGAACCCGGCAGCGGCGAGGTCGAGAGCGGCCATTGTCGTACGGTCGAACGCTCCCCCGGCCTCATCAGCTGAGGCGGCGAGCTCCCCGAACGTCCCAAGGGTCGTCTGCACTTGCATAATGAGCTTCTCGTCGATGCCGAGGGTTCGCTCGAGCTCGTCGGCGAGAGTCTTGACTCGGTCGGCAGCGTCAGCGTTGCCCATCTGCCCGAATACTTGATTGAGGGCGGCCTGCGAGCTCGCGAGCTCCTCCCCCGCTTTCGCAGCTCCCCACGCGGCAGCCCCGAGGCCGGCGAGCGCGGCCGTCGCCGGTAGGAACGCCTTCCCGAGGCCGGCCTTGAGCTTCCCCATTTTGCCCTCGGCCTTTTTGATATCGGCCATAGCGCGATCGACACCCTTGGGGTTCCACTCGCTGACGATGGGTACGACGACGGCCACGGTTACGCTCCCGCCGGCCGGGTGACGAGCTCCTGATTGACTTGCTTACTCGCTCGAGCGATCGCGTCTTTCACGGCCTCCTCGGTTTCCCGCTTGACCGTGTCCTCGACCCGCCACATCGCTCGAGAGGGCCCCGCGTTCGCTCGAGCTGACAGAGCGGCGGTGAACTGCGTCGTGGTGTTCTTGCCGGCCATATCGTAAATCGCGCCGCCGGCGTCGGCGAGCTGTAGCTTGAGGAGCGGCCATTCTTCTTTTGTGCGATCCTTGCGGCCGCCGTACTTGACGTCGACTTTCCGGCTTTTGCTTGTGTACGCGGTGCGGCCTCGAGCCATACCGGACAGGGGAGGCTCGGCGGGTAGGTTCGCTTGCATCGCCGACTGCATCGGTCGCGCCGCTTGCTTGATTTCTCGGACGGCCGCGAAAAATATTTTCTTATCTATCTCCCTGAGCTCGGCGAGTGTTTCGCGTACGCCGTAGACGCTGACGTCTGCCACGGTTCCTCCCTTCTACTTGATTTCCTTTGCTCGCTCCTCGAGGACGTCGAGCATCGTGGCGAGCCACGCCCCGTCGAGCTCGAGGAGCTCTCTCGGGCTGATCGACGTTTCGACGGCGAGCTCGGCGATCATTCGGACGAGGCTCCCTCGGGGAGCCCGGTAGGGTCGTCGACGATTGGCTCCACGTCGAGGAGCTCGTCGAGCCAATCGTCGAACGATGCGCTCGTCGAGCCCTCGTCGGTGAGCTGTCGCCACGCGAGCCAACTCATATCGCTCATCCCGATCCCTTGAGCGAGCTCGCTGATCTTGCGGCCGTGCTTGAGCTCCCAACCGACGATCGCTTTGGGGCGAATCGCCACGGCGGTCGCGCCGCTCGGTGTCGTGATCTGCATTTTTAGTTGCATCGCGTCTCCCTTTCGGTTGGGTTACTTGCTTGCGGCCTTTGCGACGACGGGGGCCTGCACGGGCATACCGTCGAGGCCGAGCTCGACAGAGCACTCGACGATGCTGCCGGCGGTGGCGGGGAGCCCCGGCCGTACGGCGATCGCTGTGCCGGTGTAGGTGCTGTTTCCGGCGGTCGCGACGTACGCGATTTGTTGACCGCGTGCGGCCCACAGCGAGTCGTAAAGGCTGTCGGTTTCGCCGGAGTCATACGCGAACGTGATGTTTAGCGAGCCGCTCTCGGAGCCTCCTGCGGCGCGGGGGCCGCTGAGGACGTTGTAGGTGAGCGTCTCGGTGTCGTAGCTGAGCTCGAATGAGGCGACGACGTCGTCGAATACTGTGCCGCCGACCGTGATCGAGCAGTCGTATCCGGTGATGAGGGGTGCTGCTGCCATTTCTAATCTCTCCTAACGTGCGCGTGGATGTTGAGGTCGCTCGCGAGGAGGTCGCCTTGCGAGCTTGTCGAGTCGACGCGGGGAGCGTCGACCGAGGTGATGAGGACGCCGCTCGGCGTCGCGAGGATGAGCTCGTCGATCAAATCCTCGAGCTGTGTCAGCGCGACAGAGGGGTCGATGAGGCTGACGTACGCGGTGACGGTGAGCTCAACTTTCGCGTGATAGTTGCCGACGCGGTTGGGCTCGACCCACGCGCTCGCGGGGAGGACGGTGACGATCGGCGGGATAACGGTCGGCGGGGTGAACGAGTAGGCGTCGATCCCTGCGAGCTGATACAGGTCGACGAGGTGAGCTCGAGCTCCGGTGAGTACGTTCACGCGACGTCGCTCCCGGTGTGCATCCACGGCCCGACGAGGCCGCTCACGCGGGACAACAGCGATTGCCCCATCCGGTACGGCCCCGGCGTACCGTCGATGCCGACGCTCTGCCCTCCGGCCGCTGTGCGGTTCTGCCATACGTCGATGGCGATGACGACGCCGGCCTCCCGTACCGGCGACGGGATGCCCTCGTCGAGGACTCCCGCCGCCAAATACGGGCCGAGGAGCTGATCGGCGATGTCTGCGACGTCGTCGAGGGTCGGCGTCGTGGACGCTAAGCCAAGCGCGAGAGCTACGTCCTGCCCTGTGACAATCGCCATTCCTACTCCTCTCACGGGGGCGGGAGGCCGGCCGGTGAAGGCCGGCCCCCCTAGGTCGAGCTCGAGGGAGACGCCTGCGAGCTCGAGTCGCGGTTACTTGGTCGAGCGGGACGAGGCCGGGGTGACAACGACGAACGCGTCGCCCATCGCGACGAGCTGCGCAAAGTAGCCGTAGTAGGCGACGTCGACGCTGAGGTTGGTCACGTTGGTCGCTTGCAACTGTCCTCCGACGTTTTCGTACGTCTCGAGGTAGCGGCGAGAGCCGACGATGAGCGTGCCTGCGGTGAGCTTGTTGCTCACGACGAGCGACAAGCCGGCGGGGTTCATCGCCCACGAGTCGGCGCGGCCCGTGCCCGGTGCGTTAGTCGCGCCGAGGGTCGGGAACAGCGGCCGGCCGGTGGAGTCGACGAGGCCACCGAGCATCGCCCATTGGTCGGGAGCGGCGTAGACCGTGTCGGCGAGCTGCCCTGTCGCGTCGGATACGGCGGCTGAGGCGGCGTAAATCGCGGCGACCTCTGCGCCGGCGGCCATTGTTGCCGCGCCGGTAGCTCCGGCCTCGAGCGCGGCGCACGTCGCCGCCTCGGTTGCCTCGGCGTAGTTGCGAGCGAGGTCGCTCGTGATAATCGTCATCAGAGCGGGATCGGTGAAATCGCGGGATTGGAATGACAACTGAACGACGCCGCCATAGGTGTCCTTGGTCACCGTGATCGGGTCAATCTTCATCAACTGCGACGCGAGCTCGCTGATCTCGGTTGCTTGCTTGCCTACGATTGTGTGTTGGCTGACCATCGGCCGGATGAAGCTTGCGCCGGCCGACGGCATCGGCAGACGGCGGGAGCTGTTGACGACGGGGCGGCCCATCGACGCATCCTGAATCAGGTCGCCGACGATTGGCTCCGGCACGATGCCGGGGACGCTCGCGAGCTTGTCCTGAGCGACAGCGGCCTCGATGCGACGCGAGGCGTCACGGTCGCCACGCATCGCGGCAACGTAGGTGCTGAGGTAGTCGCCTGCGCCGCTGAACTCGACGCGAGGCCGGGTCGTGACGACGGGGGTGATGTGTGACGCCTCGACCTCGGTGGCCGGAGCGTCCTCGACGATGTTCTCGTCCATTGGATCGTTCTCCTCTTGGGTTTTGGCCTCGTCTTGGGGTGAGGCGTCGGATGCCGCCACGCGATCGACGCGAGCGGAGTCAATGGCCGGCGAGTGGACGAGGCTTACCTCGTCGAGCCGGGAGGCTGTGACGACGAGCGTGCCGTCGCTGTCGTACTCGGACTCGAGCACTTCGACGCCGACGCTGAGGCCGTCTCGGAGCTGCTCGGATGCCTCGACGAGCGCATCGTTGCCGGCGGCTGTGCCGATGATGCGGAAGCTCGCCTCGAGGCCGTCCTCGAGCTCGGTGATGCGGGTCGCTCGGCCGAGGGGTGTTGAGCGGTCGTGCTCGCGGAGGAGCTTGACGTCGTCGTCGAGGTCGATGCTGTCTTTCGCGAATCGGGTCGGGCCTTGCGACGTGTTACCAATCTCGCCCCACGTCACGATCCGGCCGGCGATGACGCGCCGCTCGCTGTCGGCAGCGGTGAGCTGCTGTGTGAACTTGATTTTCATACGGGGTTTCCTCCGCTGTTGTTGAGGTTCTCGAATCGGCGCGCCTCGTCGATGGTGAGGACGCCGAGCGGGACGAGCTGTGTGTAAAGGCTTGCTCTCATCGACGGATCGACGCGGAGCCATTCGCTGAAATCGAACTCGACGCGGTTGCCCTCGCCGGTGACGTCATCCATCGACAGCCGCTCGGCGATCGCGGTCGCGAACGGGGTCATCGCGCTGTGAAGGTCGAGGCGGGCTTGCGTCTGATTCGAGTACGTCATCGACGCCTCGCTCGGGCCTTGACTGAGGTAAATACTCGGGACGCCGGTGAGCCGAGCTATCTCGAGGACGTTGCTCGAGCGGGACTCGCTGAGCGCGATCGCGTTAGCGTCGAACCCGAACGATTCGAGCTCGAGGTCGCGGCCGAGGTACGTCGTCGAGCGGGTACGGCGTGAGCCCTCGAGCGCGTCGAGGAGTTCCTGAACTTGCTCGGGTGTCTTACGGGGCCCGGTGTTGCGGAGGAGTGTCGTCGGCGCGGGGTTGGATGCGTACAGCCGCACGGCTTCCTCGAGCATCCGGCCGGTCGTCAGAGCTCGAGCCCCGTGCCGGAGCCATTCGCCGGCTGAACACTCGAACGCGATTACGGCCTGAGCGGGGACGGTTTCCTCGCGGTAGGTGTCAGCTCCCGGCCGGTGAACTTTCACCCGGTAGCTGTCCTCGTCGACGTCGATGACGTCGGTCGCCGGCAGGTACTTCGCGAGCTTGTGCTTCGTGCCGTCACGCCACCCGTCGGCCCGATTCCAAAGCGTGTTCAGGAGGTAGCCGACGCCGTGATCGCAGAGGTCGCCGATGAGGTCGGCCCACAGCGCGGAGCTCACGCGGCCGGGGTCAGGCTGCCGGAGGAACGGGATCGTGGGGAGCCGCTCGCCGGTCTGCCGGCGGTACTGCCTGAGCGGGAGCTGTGACAGCTGCCCGGTCATCAGGACGCGAGCTCGACGGTACGCGGGAACTTGCTGTGCGACCTCGCTCGTGAGCCACAGCTCGTCGGTGACGATGACGCCGTTGGGCATCAGGTAGCCGGGGCTCGAGCCTTGCGGCTTCTCGATGACCTCGTCGGCGGCCGTCAATCGGTCGAACGAGTCAAGGGTGCGCTGAGCGCGGAATAGACCCACGCGAACACGTTCGCACCTCGAGGGAGCTCCTCGAGCTCTGTTGTCGCGTTGACCGTGTTGACCGTGTTGACCGTGTTGCGCGCAAGCGGTTACATCCGAGCTTGCCCCGTCGTAGAGCCACTTCCGACAGCTCGCAAGCAGCTCCTCGAGCGTAAGCGGTTACAGGGTGAGCTCGTCGGTGGCGAGGAATACCCCGCCGGCGAGCGCGACAGCTCCGGCGATCGACCCGCTCGAGACGCTCTTGCGGCTGAATATCAGGCCGCCGTCGCCGAATGGCTTACCGACGGCGCGGCCGAGGTCGTCCTCGAGGTCGCTGTGACCGTCGTGGCCGAGCGTCCCGATGCGTACAGCGGCGTCGAGGCTTGCGAGCCCGTTCGAGAACTTCGCGCCGGTGAGGGGCCGGAGTCGAGCCTTCCATCCTTGGCCGGCGAGCACTTGCTCGACGTGAGCTCCGGTGAGCCGGTCGAACCCGACGAGGTCGGGGTCGTACTCGGTGACGAGAGCGAGGACGCGCTGAGCGTACAGCTCCCCGTCGATGCCGAGCGGGTCGTCGATGCTGTCGAGGACGCTGACGATGAGCCGGCCGTCGGTGGCCTTCCCGAATCCGAGCACTCGAGCGGAGCGGCGGTCGGGAGCGAGGTCGAACGTGACCCATCGGCTCGAGTCGAGCTCGGGTGGCTCCTCGAGCGCGAGCTCGGCCCACCGTGCGGGGTCGATGACGGGGAGGTCAGCGGAGTCCGTCCATATGCCGAGGTGTTCCCTCGCGAACGCCTCGACCGATAGACGGCCTCGAGCCTCGCGGAGGAAATCAGCGGCGAGGACGCCGGAGCCGAGTGAGGGGTTCGCCTTGGCCCACGTCTCGGGGTCGGTCGGGTCGTCACCTCGCTCGCTGCTCCATTCGTGGAAGGAGTACCCGCCTCCCGGCTCCCCGTCGAGCTCCCGGCCCCGGTCGCGGAGCGCGAGGAGTGTCGCGCTGAGCTCATCATTCGAGCCCGCGCTCGAGGCGTAAATCACTTGCCCTCGACCGCCGGCGGCAGCTCGAGCGGTGAGCGGAGTCAACGCCGACAGGATCGCGTCGTCGAGAATCAGAGCCTCGTCAAGGATGAGGAGGTCGGTTTCGGAGCCTCGACCGCCGTGGCCGGTGCGGGTGCGGAACTGAAATCTCGCGCCATTCTCGAGGAGTATTTCCTCGAGGCCGTGACCGAGGTACACCTTAGCGACGAGGGGTGACAATCTCGGGTGCGCGAGGAGCTCCCGCATTAGGTCGAACAGCTCCCGCGCTGAGGCTTGCTCGTGCGCGGTGTACGTCACTCGACGTTCGCCGAGCCACAGCATTCCGGCCAATACCCTCGCGGCGATGAGGTGGCTTTTCCCGTTACGGCGCGGGGCGACGAGGCACGCCGTCTGTCGGGTGAGCCTGTCATTCTCGTCGACCTCGAGCCACTCCTCGAGCACCATCGCTTGCCACGCGAACAGCTCGAGGCCGGCCTCGGCGAGAAGCTGCACAGCCTCCGGCCCGTAGCTCCTCGAGTCAGGGTTACGGCGAGTCCCGTACGTCGCTGTCAGACGGCTCGCGGTCGACGTGACTCCCACGACGCCTCCCTCGCGGCCTTCCCGATAGCGGCGTCGATATCAGCCCACACGATGCGCCACTCCACAGCCGCGAGACGCCGGTCACTCGGCCGCGCCTCCTCATCGTCGGCAATCTTCGCGAGCGTCATCAGGGTCACGATGCTCGGCTGATGCTTCTCCCACAGCTCATCGCTTGAGGCAAGCTGCCGCGTCATCTTGACGTGGGAAAATGATTTCCTCATTCGTGTCCTCCCGGCTGTAGTTTCCAACGCTGTCCTCGTGGCTTGTCTACCTCGGAGGGATAGACCCC
>WLWF01001933.1_pt1 | contig 15817 bp, 22 predicted proteins | sample 6718331 | NCBI WGS metagenome assembly WLWF01 (sample SAMN12718692, study PRJNA515312) | sponge metagenome | isolation source: marine sponge | host: Mycale hentscheli | place: New Zealand: South Island, Marlborough, Capsize Point | collected 2003-05-01
TTTAGAGGCCAGGTGCATACAGCACGAAATGGATCATCTAGAGGGTAAGATGTGTATAGATTATGAAAAAGGTAACTATAGTCGGGACAAACATAAGTCCCAAACAATGGTCGAATCTGATTTTAGAACTAAATCTGATACGTAAACAGTGGAAACCCTATGCAACGCTAGAGCTGCAAGGACCAGGTGTAAAGAAAATTATCAATTATGGCACAAATGCGTCCAGTATTAACTTTGTGTCTAAAATGGGGCTAAAGAGATAGTACTGTGCCAAGTGTAAGGGGAATTCTGGAGCAAAATTATTTTTTTAAAAGTAAAAAAAACCTCTGGCACAGGTGGCACACCCCTATTTTAGCTTATTATTGTTGGTATAAGCCAATAATAGTGTGCCAAGGCCCGTGGCACAGCCTGGCACAGTTAAATAAGCTATATATACCAACACATTCTTCAGAATGTACTCGACGCGCGCGACCTTTTTTGTTTTTTAGAAAACTTTTTTGCCCAAAAATCTCCCTATACAGTATAAGATCGATATGAAAAGACTGAAAAAATCTAAATACAAATCTGTTGTGATTAAGAAGAAGAGATATTACTTCTACAAAATCACGTGGCTTGACATCACGGGTGATAGCGGGCACGCAGATTTACATACAGCAGAAGGTTTTATGCCATCAGAGATGATAACTCACGCATACTTATTAAACAAAGATAAAAAGAATGTTAGAACCTTTGCAAGTTATGAAGCTAATGATGAATTATTTTCAGATAGAAATGTATTTCCAAAAGGATGTATAGTAAAAATGGAAAAGATAAATGAAAAATAAAATAGAACAAGAACAATTTGATCTAAATGAAAGTTATAAACAATCATTAAGAAATAAAAATGATAGAAATCCTACATTGACAAAGAATATGCCTAATGTAAAATGGGATCAAATTCCACCAGTGCGTGGGCCAAATCCACAAGGAGTATTAAATGGCAAAACTATACGAGGGAGTGACAAACAAGTGGGCTTTAGTAAGAAAACTACCAAGAAAAATATTAAATAGATTTACTTCGACTTTGAATCAATACCAAGGTCTTTTTCTTTTGGTAATTTTAATTCTTCTAGCTTTATCTCTTCAGGCGTAATATTAATAATTTCTTTGTTGTCATTTAAAATCTTTTTCAATTTGTCTTTGATTTCATCTGCTGACATATTATCAACATTACCTGTCATAACTAATTTTTGATCTACGTAAAGTCCACCAGCTTTACCACGGGCTACCTCTGCATTTACTGCAGCACTCCAGGCCTTATTCTCTAATGCTTGATTTCTAATTTGAGCTAACTCTGATATATGTTTTGCAAAACTAATACCATACTTTTCCTGTACCTCTGATCTCAATTCTCCTATATACTTGACTACCAATGGAGATACTTTTGGATTCCTTAACTCTGATGCAGCTTGTCTGGGACGTGTTTTGTACCCTGCTTGAAATGCTGCTTCAGCTGGTGAAAGCCTGCCTTCGTTATATACTAATAACTCTGCAAACTTTATTTGTCGTTCTGTTAATTTGGCTGGTACTCCCATAATGTTTGACTTATATCGTAATCTAGCGTATCAGTCAATTGTGAGAATTATACTAATATTTATACTATTATCAGGATGCGCAAGAGACTTTGATCTCAATCCTGCAACTACAATTGTAAGACAACTATTTAAGGCTTCGTACGATGAAACCAGAGTCAAAACTTTGGCAAAAAGTAAAGAAAAATACACCCAAAATTCAGTGGACTAGACTCGAATCTTGGAGTAGTTTTGGTACACCTGATCTGTTGGGATACCACGAAAATTGTGGATTTTTTATGGTTGAACTTAAAATTGCAACAGGTAAAAAAATACACTTTTCACCCCATCAAAAACTGTTTCATTTAACCAGAAAGAATCGTAACTTTATCCTTATTGAAGAGGCCTCTTCCTCTTCAATAAAACTTTATGGAAGCTCCTCGATCCTCGGTCTGCTTGCAGACTATCGTGAAGTACCTTCCCTCGCAACGGATGATTGGACCTATATAGAACGCTTGTTGGTTCGCGAACCGCCGGACGCTTGAGGGCTTGCGGGCTTGTCGGCTTGTTCGCTTGCGGGCTTGTCGGCTTGTTGGCTTGTGGACTTAGCAGCTTGTTCCTTTAGGAATTGTTTTCGGATCTTGCGCAGCTCTTCATAATATTTTGGATGTCTGAACACTTTCAATTAATGCTTTCCGTAACTAACAACTTTAACCTTCGGATCCCAGCATTGTCGACAGTCTAAACATTTACCACCTTGAGCAGGTGCGGGGCAGGTATGAAAACCTTTGTCAACTACCATCGAAGAATTTGGCCAGCTGTCATTGCGCTGGTTGATCATTGGCGGAGAGAATCGGATAACTAGATTCTTGGGCTTCTCCGCCAGGTGATCCTTCACCCACGCTTCGCGCGTCGGCATCCAGTGGTGAGTTTCAGGGGTTAACCTGCACACCTCATAGATCTTGTTAAGATGGTCTAGATCCTGGACATCACCTGCATCATGCCATCTAAAATATTTTTGTCTCATAACCTGTGCTGCCATTGCCTTGGTCCACAATTTATGTTTTAAGCTATCGAGTCTTACATACTGCGCAGCTTTAATTGCTTTGTATCTTGTATAATTACCCTTCAGAGCGTAACACATACTGCAGACTGAATTCTTCACCGTCCGTAACCTGCTCCCCGTTTTACACTCCCAAGCAGGTAGACTGTAGCTCAGGCCCGGCATCTTGCTGGTTCGGGTCAGTGACCCCGTAATTGATTTTGCTTCTTTTATTTTCATGTTATCCTTTCTTATAAATTCTTATACCCTGCAGCTTGTAACCTGTCAAGCTTGTAGGCTTGCCGGCTTGTGGACCAGCTAACGCCAGACTGTCTGTGTTCTAGCGGCGGCGGCGCGTTAACTGATCCCAGGTCCTTACTCCCCTGCTAGTGGTGAATAATTGCCATGGCAATTAGACTCTCATAAGGACCAGGGATCAGTCCTCTGAATTGTGAAGACGGCGCAAGGAGCACGGTGTGACACAATCCGAGGTTGTCCCGCTATTTTGAGTTTTTTAATCCGTAAATAGCAAAAGGGATTAATCCCATATAATCCTATTGACAAGATTTGTCAAGTGGTATATAAAATTATTTTAAAAGAAAGGATAACAAATGAGTAAAACAATGACTAAATATCAACTCGATCATTTTCGAGATAAGGTAAAAAGACAGTTTAACCCAATGATTGACGAGCAAGAGTTATTGGTTAAACAATATAAGACCGAGGCAACTGATAAAGCTGTTGACAAGCTATCTAAAAAAATTGGCGCAGATAAAATTATTGCCAAGTTTAGACAAGCAGAAAAAATGTTAGATGAAGCAAGAGCAACAGCTCTAACATTTTTTGAAAAGAAAAAACCAAAAGACGCCGAACTCAATTATGAGTTTAGAAGACACAAAGGCAATTCTATTCGCGATAATGAATTAAGTCTTCGCGATTGTGAAGACCAGCTTCGCGAGTGGGCTTCCGAACTTGCACAACGAGAGATTGAGAGAAGACCAGAAGGCAAAAAACTTAAAGACCTCAAGGATCTTAAAGTTAAGGCGCTTGATGTTGTTATGGAAAGTGGAACGCCAGATAGTTTGGCTATCGCACTTGACCAAGTATCTAAAAAGATTGGTTTAAGGTGGAACACTGATGTTCAGGCGCTTCCAAACTTTAAACAAGCTAGTTAAAAGAAAGGTTGACTTATGGGACAATCTATGTTAGATTGTCCCATAACATAGAAAGGATAACAAATGAACATAGAAGACTTAATAAAAGAAACAAAACAGATTGAAGAGAAATCTGAATTTATTGTTTCTTGGTTTGCAAAGAAATACAAAAAAACTATTAGAAGAGTCGGACACTTAAACAAAGAGGGTTGCAGAACTTGGGAAGACTACAAAGGAAATAAATTAATGTGTTTCTGGGACCCAGTTATTAATAGATATACAACATGCATTAATCCAGTAATAACTTATAAAAAAGGATTAAACTAATGACTAGTTTTGAATTTTACTGCATAGTTTTCTTTTTTGGTTTAATAATGAGTTTGGGGGTAATGGCATGACCGACAAAGTTAAAAGCGCTATTTATATTTATGACACTATTTATAAAAGAACTAGCAGGATAACTCTTCAATGTTTTTTGAATAGAATAAATAATAGGACTTTAGATACTTCAGGAACTAAAGTTTATTTTGCAACAATGAACTTAGTAGAAGAGTTTAAATATAAATACTACAAGCAACAATGGAGACTAGATCAAAAGACTGCGGTTGAAGAATACTTTACATTGAATGAAAATAATGATATAAAATCCCATACAGAGAAAGGATAACTATGAACAAACAATACTATGTAAAAGATAACAAGTTTATCATTAAGTATAATGATAAAGAATATGTAATACCTAAACCATTTGACAAATGTTTCTTTGGTGCAGATCCAACAAAAGAGATGACAATTCACAACAGGTTCAGTGATGAAACATTCACTCAATCTTGTAAGTTGCCGGCGTTCGCTGTTGCTATTTATGATACAGTGATTGGCGCAGAACGAACCGAGGACTGGAACTTATTCAACAAGGGTCGTGAATGGTTTCAAAAGAACTTTATTAAGCAGTATTATACCTTATTAGACTAGCTCTAATCTGGAGACTAACAACGGTTAGTGAAAAAAGTATACTCTCTCCAGTAAACCTGCGAGCCTGTGGGCTCGCGGGCCCACCCACCCACAAACCTAGGACCGAGGGGTCCCAGAACTAAACCGAATAAGCTTGTAAACTAACGGGCCCACCCCCCCTCTAGACAAAAGGGGTCCCAATGTATACCCTTTAGTGTTTGATTTAGACATAGATTAGCTGTAAAATCAAAACGCAAAACTAAACAGAAGTGAAAAAAATTCTGCAAAAATTTTTATGAAACAAGATTTTATTGAGAAGCTACCACCGGACGCGCAAAAAGAATTCCTTAAACTAGCTATGAAGTTAGACGAAAAAACAAAAGAGGAAAAAGTTCACAAAGATTTTCTGGCTTTTGTCAAACACGTGTGGCCCGAGTTTATAGAAGGGAAACATCATAAAAAAATTTCTGAAAAATTTAATAAGCTTGCCAATGGTGAGATTAAACGTCTGATCATTAACATGCCGCCTAGACATACAAAGTCAGAGTTTGCATCTTTCTTGCTACCGGCTTGGATGGTGGGCCGTAAACCAGATTTAAAAATTATACAAACAACTCACACCACAGAGCTCGCGATCCGCTTTGGTCGAAAAGCTAAAACGTTAATCGATAGCTCTGAATATCAGCAGGTGTTTAAGACAAGACTAAGAGAAGATTCGCAGGCCGCGGGCAAATGGGAAACTGAACAAGGTGGAGAATATTACGCCGCCGGCGTTGGTTCAGCAATCACGGGCCGTGGAGCGGATCTACTAATCATAGATGACCCACACTCGGAGCAAGACGCGATGAACGTGCAGGCTTTAGAGAGAGCTTACGAATGGTATACATCAGGTCCAAGACAACGTTTACAACCAGGTGGAGCAATTGTAGTTGTAATGACGAGATGGAATATGAAAGACTTGACTGGGATGTTATTAAAATCTCAAAAAGAATTAAAATCAGATCAGTGGGAGATAATTGAGTTTCCAGCAATACTTCCAAGTAACAAACCAGTTTGGCCACAGTATTGGAAGAAAGAAGAGTTAGAAGGAGTTAAAGCTTCTATCTCAGTTGGTAAGTGGAACGCGCAGTGGATGCAGAATCCAACGGCTGAAGAAGGGTCACTCATTAAGCGCGAATGGTGGAAGGTTTGGGACAAAGGATATATCCCACCATTACAACATATCATTCAAAGTTATGATACAGCATTTTTAAAAAAGGAGACATCAGACTATAGTGCAATTACTACGTGGGGAGTTTTTTATCCAGATCAAGATTCACCTGCTAATTTAATACTATTAGATGCAATGAAAGAACGATTAGAGTTTCCAGAGTTAAAGAAAGAAGCTTTAGAACAATACCGTTATTGGAATCCAGAAACGGTGATCGTGGAGAGTAAAGCTTCTGGAATGCCTCTCACATTTGAATTGCGTAAAATGGGTATTCCTGTTATAAACTATACACCTAGCAAAGGCCAAGATAAACACGCTAGAGTAAACGCTGTTGCGCCGTTATTTGAAAGCGGAGTAATATGGGCGCCTGACGAAAAATTCGCAGAAGAGGTTATAGAAGAATGTGCATCATTTCCTTATGGTGATCATGATGATTTGGTGGACAGCACAACACAAGCGATAATGCGCTTTAGACAGGGAGGGTTCGTGGCGCATCCAGAGGATGAAAAAGAAGATTCAATGCCTCAAGTTGAAAGAACATATTACTGATGAGTAAAAAGAAGTTATTAGAATTCGGTCTTAAAGAAGCAGATGCTTTCCAAAAAAATTTTAAAATAATTTTTGACAGATTAGTCAGAGGTTACAGATCTATGATGGGTAAAGAACCTGAAGGATTAGATTTGTTAAAAGTTAAAATGGAAGCAAGAGAGAAAGCTCTTAATACTACAAAGGTTGTAAATCAAAAAGGTTTAACTCTAGATCCAGATAAACCTATCATGGGTGGCACACAAGAAGGCATACCAACTATCAAGACAAAATTCGATGAAGATTTAACAGTTGGTATTGATACTATAAAAGATCAAATGGGTAAAATTAAAAGCACCTCATCAAAACTAGATGAGGTTATGAAAGAAAGAGAAGCAATGTTTAAACCGAAACCAGACACAGATGATTTTAATTTATCCAAAGATGATCCAATGGGTGATCTTGAGAAAATTGTAAAAGGTGAAGGTAATACAGGTTTACCAAAACAAGAAGCACCTCAAGGTGTTAAAACTATTTTAGAAGAAGAATTAGGTGTTAAACTTTATGGTGATGAGACTTTTGATGAGCTGATGATTATTAAAAACACTGGCAAACATCCAAGAGATATGGCAGATGGTGGTCAGGTGCCTGCAGCTCCATCACAACTTGTGTCTGAGTCTGATATGATTTTAGGATACAGAGGACCAGGTGGATATCAGGGTGGTGGTGGAAATAAATCTAGTGGTGGTGGAAATAAATCTGGTGGTGGTGGAAATAAATCTGGCGGAGGCGGCGATAGACCAAATATGGCAGATGTAGCTGGACCAGTAACAACTCCACCTTCAGTATCAACTCCACGAGATTTAGGATTTATAGAATCAACTACAACTTTTACTCCTGATCCAGGACGAGGATCAACAGGAACAACAATTGTAGGCCCAGGACCAACAGGCGACGGTCCAGGTCCAGGTTATGTAATGTCAACAACACCTCCACCAAGTTTATTAGACAAAGCAATTACAACAGGTACAAATATAATTAATAATCCCATTACAAAATCTTTAGGACTAGGTGTAATTACAGCAATTAACCCAGCGCTAGGCGGTAAACTAAGACGAGGAATGATGGTCAAAGGAATGTTAGAAGCTGCATTAGCGGATATAGAAAGTGCACCTGGAGAAGTATTAGAAGACATGACAATTGGCACAGACGTAACTGGTAACACAACAGCGCTGTATAAAGATGGTGGCCTTGCATCGATGTTCGTGGAGAGAAGATAATGGCTAAAAGTCCAACTCGTATTTTATTAGAAAAAAAATTACCTCAAATAAAAGCTGATTACTTAAAAGGTATGAGTAGTATAAAGTTAAGTGAAAAATATATTCCTGGATATAAAGGCAGAAGTTCTACAACTTTAGAATCTATAATTAAAGAAATGAAAGAAGGAAAATTTCCTACAAAAATTACAAAAAAAGAATTAGCAAATAGACCTAACATAATAGGATTAAATCAATTTGAAGATAATGCTAGAAAAATTTTAGATAATCCAAAAATAAAAAAAGAATTTACTACTTATGCAAATAAACCAGGAGTTTTAATAAAAGATATTTTAGACAAATATAAAATATCTAGAACAAATTTATATGATACAGGTTTAAGAAATTTAATTAAAAAAAATGTTCAACTAGGAAGACAGGACGTAAACCCAGAAGTTACAAAAAGATTTCAATCAATTGTAAATAAATTAAAAACAACAAAATTACCAACAACACAAATTAAAGTAGATTCTCCTGTAGTTAAAAAACTAGCAAAAGAATTAAATCTTACACCTAAATCTTTATTAGATAATATTGTTAGAATAAAAGAAAATCCAGAAAGAGCAGGAGTTTCTAAAGATCTGTTAAAAACTTTAAGAAGATTTCCAGATCCTGGATTTATGCAATCTTTATTAACAGCAAAAGGATACTCTCCAAAAACTGTTAAAACAGTAAAAGCGGTAGAAGAAGCAGCTTCTGCTTTTACTACAGCGGGCTCTCAATTAGAGCACGCTTTACCTAAATCAATTGTTAAAGATTTTAAATTACCTAGAAAATATTTATTAACAGCAGAAAGAACTACTAATTTTTTAAATCAATTCAAAAAACAATTTGACAAACAACTGCTGGATACTGCTAAAGCTCACGCCGCTGGAGATATTAGTTACAACGATTATAAAAAAGAAGTAGCAAGAATAAGTAAAATAGTTTCTGATAAAACGGGTGGTTATAAAATGGGATATGTTGACTTTGTTGATGGTAAACCAACTGCCGTTACACCTCAAGAATCATTATTAAAAGGTGAAGGTGATTTAGGAAAAAGAACAAAAGGTCTTAAAAATTATTTTAAAAACATTATTTATCATAATGAACTTTATGACAACTATACTAAAAATCCAAATGATCCTGCGTTTGGAACTTTAAGAAAAGAAATAGACCAAAGCAAATATGATTTTGTTAAAGAAGTTGAAGGAGAAAAAACAGCAAGAGCTATTTCTAAACTAGATAAACCAGAACAATTTTTTAAATTATATCAGCAAAATCCTGATAACATATTTTTTAAAGCTTTAACTAGAGCATCAGGTATGGTTGGTGGAAGAGGTAAAATGCTTTTAGCAGGAGGAGCTACTCTACCTTTATTAGCAACTGCGTTAGCAGCTGAAGAAACAACACCAGAAGTTCCAATCAAATACAACGATGAGCTGGGTGCATTCGTCGATCCGCTTAACGATGAAAAAGTTTCACAAGCAACTATGCTTGACTGGGCTGCAAACAATCCAATGCCCACGGCTGCCGTAGCGTCAGCACCTTTATTAAGTAAGACAGTTAGAAAAGGAGCTGGTAAATTATTATCTGGTTTGTTATCTACACTAGGTAGTTCAGCAGCAGGTTTAGGATTTGCAGGGCTAACTGTAAAAGATAATTTAGAAGAAGGAAAAAATATTGTTGATGCAACAGTTGATCCTTTAGTTGGAGTAGAAATGTTATTTCCAGAAGCTGCAAAAAGATTTGGTGGCAAAGGTGTACAGAATACTTTAGGTAGAATTTTATCTTTAGGTAGAGTTGGAGCAATGATGACACCAGTTGGTTTAGGAATTACTGGTTTAGGAATTGGAAAAGAGTTGTATAATATAGCACAAGAAGAACAAGATAGAATTAATGAAATGAGAGAAAATGATCCAATGGCTTATCAAGAGTATCTCGCAGAACAACAAGAACTTATGGATGTATCAGCATAATGGATAGACGAACTTTTATGAAACTAATGGGTGGCCTAGCGTCAATGCCGATTGTAGGTAGGATCGCTAAACCACTTAAATCAGAAACTGTGCAAGAAGGTATTGCAGCTGTAAGTGATAAAGGTATGCAGCTTTACGAAATGGTCGTAGCTAAAGTTATGAAAGAAGGAAAAAAAATTGGTGAGTCTGGTAGAGTTGATAGTTACAAACACCCTGACAGACCTGATATTACTGTTGATGTAAATCAAACAGATGGTAGTGCAGAAATATATTTTGATACCGATAAAGGTTCTAAAGGCTACGCTAAAATAGATAGAGACATGGAAACAGGTGGCACTGATCTTCAAGAGGCAGAAGAGATATACAAAGGAACTCCTGAAGGAGATTATTATAAAGATGTAGAGGAAGGAATTAGTGGTGGTATTGAAAATCTAGATGAGTTTACTAGACTTAAAAAAGCTATGGGCGGTAGAGTAGGATATCAAACTGGTGGAACATCTTATAATCCAAGAGCAACAACTCAAGATTTTGCAAATGCTTTGAGAAGTGTAAGTGCTGGAACAACTTATCAACAACAAAGACAAGCTAAAGATTATGCAAGACAAGAAGCAAGTAATTTATTAAGTCAAGCAATGCGATCTGGAAATCAGTCAGGAATTCAAAGTATACTTCAAGGAATAGGTGGGAGTACAACTATACCGGGAATGCAATTTAATAGAAGTGGAAATCGTATAACAAGTGTTCCAGCAACAGGTGCTGGTAGAGATGCGATTATAAATGCAATGGCTAATCAAATGTTAAACACTACTTCTTATGGAGGAGGCAGTTCAGCTCCACCTAAAAAAAGTCCTTTACAATTAAAGATAGAAGAGAACCAAAGAATTTATGATGAGTATATTAAAAACAATGCGCCTCAAATAGGACTTCTCCCAGGATCACAAGGAGGAACCCCAACAATTCCTAAACCAGAATATGAACAACAAGCTCTATTAGATAAACTTACAATGTTAACTCCCGAAGAAGCTTTTGCAGGGGAAACATTTGATACCTTAAGTGATTTAGATCAGTATAATTTTGCACAAGCATTTACTCAATTTCAACCACAATTAAGAGATCCCACTTATGTTTCTCCATACGGTGTTCCAGATGGACGACAAATATTTAGTAGAAGATATGGTATTAAAGATGGTGGCTCTGTAAATTTGACAATTATGACAATGCCTGATATCAGTGGTTCAGGTGTTGAATCATTATTTAAAACAAGGTAAAATAGCAAATGGCTGATATAGATAAACCGTTACCGAATACAAAAACGACTGTCGAAGTTCCAGGAGAAGTGGAAATCGAAGAGGCAATCAAAGAAAAAGTAGAGGAAGTAGAAACTGAAGGTGGACCTGTTGAAATAGAAATGACAGAAGAAGGAGGAGCAGAAGTTTCTTTTGATCCTCAAGCTGCATCACCTGAAGGTGGTGACAATCACTTTGAAAACTTAGCAGAATTTTTAGGCGAACAAGTTTTAGATCCATTAGGATCAAAACTTGTAGAGCAATATAACGAATACAAAGAATCTCGTGGAGATTGGGAACAATCATATAGAGAAGGTTTAGAACTTTTAGGTTTTAAATACGAGAGAAGAACAGAACCTTTCAGAGGTGCATCTGGTGTTAATCACCCTGTGCTTGCTGAAGCGGTAACACAGTTTCAAGCACAAGCTTACAAAGAATTGCTGCCTTCTGATGGACCAGTGAGAACTCAAATTATGGGTAACATTGATGTTCCAAAAGAAGAACAGTCAAAACGGGTAAAAGATTTCATGAACTATCAGATCATGGATCAAATGAAGGAATACGAGCCAGAGTTTGATCAAATGCTTTTTTACCTCCCTCTTTCCGGATCTACCTTTAAGAAAGTCTACTATGACGATCTTTTAGGTAGGGCGGTATCAAAGTTTGTACCAGCTGATGATTTAATTGTACCTTACTCTGCAAATTCTTTAGATGATGCAGAAGCAGTTATTCATGTAATTAAAATTTCTGAAAACGAATTAAGAAAACAACAAGTGTCAGGATTTTACAAAGACATAGAATTAGGCACACCACCTGTTACAGAAAATCAATTACAAGATAAAAAATTAGAGCTAGAAGGAATTTCTAAAGATGGCCAAGAAGATCAATACACTTTGTATGAGATACATACTAATTTAGATTTAGAAGGTTACGAAGATATGGGAGAAGATCAAGAGCCAACTGGAATTAAATTACCATATGTAGTTACAATTGCAGAATCTAATAATAAAATTTTATCTATTAGAAGAAACTATAAACAAGACGATTCATTAAAAAGAAAAATAAATTACTTTGTACAATTTAAATTTTTACCAGGTACAGGTTTTTATGGTTTCGGTTTAATACATATGATTGGTGGTTTAACTAGAACTGCAACAGCTGCTTTAAGACAATTACTTGATGCTGGAACTCTAGCAAATCTACCAGCAGGATTTAAGTCTCGTGGTATTAGAGTTAGAGATGATGCACAACCTTTACAGCCTGGTGAGTTTAGAGATGTAGATGCTCCTGGTGGAAATATTAAAGATCAGTTTATGACTTTACCTTTCAAAGGACCAGACCAAACTCTTTTACAATTAATGGGTGTTGTAGTTAATGCAGGTCAAAGATTCGCGAGCATCGCAGATTCACAAGTGGGTGATATGAATCAAGCCGCTGCAGTTGGAACAACTGTTGCATTATTAGAACGTGGTTCAAGAGTAATGTCAGCGATCCACAAAAGACTATACGTTGGTCTTAAACAAGAATTCAAATTACTAGCAGAAGTATTTAAAAGTTATTTACCACCAGTATATCCATACGATGTACCAGGTGCTTCCCGTGAAATTAAAATGCAAGATTTTGATGACAGAATAGATATTCTACCTGTTGCTGATCCAAATATTTTTAGTCAAACACAAAGAATTAGTTTGGCTCAAAGTCAATTACAACTAGCGCAATCAAATCCTCAAATTCATAATCTGTATCAAGCATATAGATCTATGTATGATGCGTTAGGTGTGAAAAATGTCAATGCAATTTTACCTCCACCGGCACAACCAATACCGATGGACCCTGCATTAGAACATATTATGGCTATGTCAGGAAAACCTATACAAGCTTTTCCTGGCCAAGACCATAAAGCTCACATAGATGCGCATTTACACTTTATGGGATTAAATCAAGTACAAAATAATCCACCAGTTTTAGCAATTTTACAAAAAAATATTTTAGAACACATAAGTTTAATGGCTCAAGAACAAGTACAATTAGAATTTGTAGAAGAATTACAAGAAATACAAATGATTCAACAACAAATGCAAGCAGCTGGAGTTCAAAATCCTGCTATGGCACAAGGTATGATGCAAAATCCTATGGTTATGCAGCAACAAAAACGTGTTGTTGAGATAACAAACGCTATTGAATCAAGAAAAGCTATTTTAATTGCAGAAATGACTAAAGATTATGTTGCAGAAGAAGAAAAAATTAGTGGTGAGTTTGGTGGAGACCCACTTGTTAAGTTAAAAGCTAGAGAAATTGATTTAAAAGCAAGAGACAATGCTAGAAAAGAGCAAGAAGGTCAAGAAAGATTAGATCTTGATACAATGAGAGCTTTAATGAACCAAGAAAACCAAGAAAACAAACTTGAACAGAACGAAGAACTAGCTGGTTTACGTGCTGGAGTGTCTTTAGCTAAACAACAAATGGCTGACGCAAGTAAGAGACACGATTTCGGTAGAAATTTTAAAAAAAACTAGATATAAATCAAATTAAGGAGAAAACTATGGTTAAAAAAATAAACAAAGGTCGAGACAACGTAAAAGTTGTTCCTGAACTTGGTGCAAACTCAAAAGGTGAGCAACAAGGTGGGATTCCTGTAGAAATGACTGATCCGTTTACATCACAAACGGTTGACGTTAAAGGTACAAGAAGAATGAGACCTGATAAGAAACCTGTTAAAGCTACTTGGTACTAACATGTGGTTGTCGGCAATTAAATTAGCCGTCTCTGCTGGAAGTAAAATTTATGCTAACAAGCAGAAGACTAAAATAGCTATGTCAGATGCACAGCTTATGCACGCATCTCGTATGGCCGAAGGTAAGGAAGCTTACCAAGGCAAACTTTTAGAAGCCCGTCAAGCAGATTATAAGGACGAGGCGGTTTTAGTAATTCTCTCGGCGCCAATCGTAATTTTGGCCTGGGCAGTTGTAAGTGACGATCCATCAGCTATGGAAAAAGTGAACGTGTTCTTCGAACACTTCGCGGCACTCCCGAGCTGGTTTACAAATTTGTGGATCCTTGTCGTTGCGAGCATTTATGGAATAAAGGGTACACAAATTTTTAGAAACAACGGAGGAAAAAAATAATGCCTAATAGAAGATATAATACACAAGTTGCTCAACCTATGAAAATGGGTGGCAGAGTAAAAAAAAGAGGCGGTGGAATGTCTACTGCTAGAAAAGATATGGCTTCAGGATACTACAAAGATGATATGGGTATGAGAGGTGGAGCTATGTATAAAAAAGGAGGAAGCGTGAAGAAAAAGAAACAAGGATACAAAGATAGAAAAGATGAATCTATCGCTATGAGAATCAGAAAAAAAAGAACTAAAAAGCAATTAAAAGCTTCAAGAGATGATTCTTATGGAAGATTCGGAAGTAAAGCTAGAAAATCAGGAAAGATAAACAAGTAATGAAAAAAAACTTAAAAAAAGTTCCTGCTGGCAAAAAAGGAAAAGGTTTAAAAAAACTTCCTAAACAAGTCAGAAACAAAATGGGCTTTATGAAAAAAGGCGGAAGAGTTAAGTAATGGCTAAACTTTGTCCCAAAGGAAAAGCTGCAGCGAAGCGTAAATTTAAAGTTTACCCTTCGGCGTATGCTAATATGTATGCTTCAAAAGTATGCAAGGGCAAAGTAAGAGCTAGTGCAAAGGATGGTGGTTTTATTGCTAGAGGTTGTGGCAAAGTAATGTCCAACAAGCGTAAAAAAACTAGAATGGTCTAATGGGCGATTTAAAAAAATGGGTAGATCAAAAATGGGTAGATATTGGGGCACCAAAAAAGAATGGCAAATATCAACCTTGTGGAAGAAAATCATCAACAGGTTCAAAAAGAAAATACCCGAAATGCGTCCCACTTGCGAAAGCCACACGGATGACAAAAGGCGAAAAGGCCTCTGCTGTCAAACGAAAACGAGCAGCCGGTAATCCAGGTGGCAAACCTACAAACGTAAAAACTTTTGTTAAGAAAAAAGATGGTGGTATGATTAAACAAGCTCAAAGAAATTATGACGGTAGTTATATTTCTGGAAGTTTAGGTGGAGTACAAGTTGGTAATCCAAGTTTAAAAAAATATTACAAAGGAATGTTGTAATGAGAAAACAGGATAATATGCCTGCAAGAAATAAAAAAAATTTCAGATCTACAAAGTCTGGAGCAGGTATGACACGAGCCGGTGTCGCTGCCTATAGAAGAAAAAATCCCGGTTCTAAATTAAAAACAGCTGTGACTGGTAAAGTTAAAAAAGGGTCCGCTGCCGCTAAAAGGCGAAAATCATACTGCGCAAGAAGTGCAGGACAAATGAAAAAATTTCCTAAAGCTGCGGCCAATCCAAACTCGAGACTTCGACAGGCACGTAGAAGATGGAAATGCTAGATAAATTTTTATACTCATTTTTTGGAAAACTTGATGATGCAATCTCTTTTGTAGAGACTTACGTTATTAAAATGACTGAATGGTGCTGGCATACAAGAGTCAAACTTTTAAAAAAAAGAAGGAGAAGAAAATGAGAACAGCAATAATAGATGCATTAGAAGCTAGGTATGAAGCTCAAATTCTAGAAGCTGATGCTACACTTAAAATTTACTTCGAAAATTCTGTTGGTATTGGAGAACATCCACAACATTTAGAAGAAGTAGATAAACTAATAGAAAAGATTGCAACTGCTGAAGAGAAAATAAAGGTGTTGCAACAATTTAAATTATAGACAGATGCCTTTTAAATCAGAAAAACAAAGACGTTATCTATATAAAAACGAACCTGCTATAGCAAAAAAGTGGACTAAAAAATA
>WLWF01001937.1_pt1 | contig 15796 bp, 24 predicted proteins | sample 6718331 | NCBI WGS metagenome assembly WLWF01 (sample SAMN12718692, study PRJNA515312) | sponge metagenome | isolation source: marine sponge | host: Mycale hentscheli | place: New Zealand: South Island, Marlborough, Capsize Point | collected 2003-05-01
GCGTGACCGTCAGCGCTGCTACTGGGCCAACATGCTCGCCGCCCTAGAGGGTCGCCTGGTTCCGGGCTACGACCTCCACGGCCAGCGCATCGAGGCCGAGGCCACCGACGCCGACGACGCCGAGGCCATCGAGCGTGCCGCCGAGCAGGCCGCCGAGCAGGCCGCCGAGGACAACCTGGGCGGCTTTACCGACTGATTCCTCCCCCGACCCTGGCCCGGTTCCCCCACCGGGTCGGGGCTACGGGAGTGACTTGCAATCCGGCACCGGGTCTGCTAGGGACACCATCGGCCTCCTTAGGGAGCACTGGTGGCGGCGGGAGATGCTGACCCGCCTTTGGCGGCGACGCCCGCCTCCGCCGAGGCTCCGCCTGCCGGGGCGAACATTCGTTCGTTCCGTATGGCGGAACTGTTCCGCATTGTGGAACGGAAATATTTTCCCGGAAATGTTTGGAAATGTCGTTTTAGCCGGGGGCTAAGCGATAGCGTGAGTGGCACAGCCGCTCACACCGAGCAGCGGCCCCAACGAGTCGGGAGGCTCACATGCAAGACACACCCACCACCACCAAGGTCACGATCAGCACCATGGGCGAGGACGGCACCCTCGCCGCCATGGTTCCCAGCGGGCTGTACCGCTCCACGGTCACTTCCCTGGACGACCTGCCCGCCCTCTGGCAGGCCATCATCCGTCTCGGCTACATCTGGGAAGGCGAGGCCGACTACCACATCATCGAATGGCTGGAGCTTGTGGCGGGTCACCCCCTCGGTGCCCTCGCACTCCGCATCGCAGCGTCCGAGTGGGGCGCCTGATGATCGACTAGTTCCTCCCCCATCCCCCGCCCCGGCATCCGTCGGGGTGGGGTGACGGGTGGACTTGCATCCCGGCCCGAAGTCTGCTAGGGACACCATCGGCTCTGTTAGAGAGCGCCGCCGCCGCCGGGAGGTCCCGACCCCTCCCGCCGCCCGCAGCCTACCGCCCGCCGGAGGCGAACACTCGTTCGTGCGAACGCCCGTTCGTTCCACAATGCGGAATCGTTCCACAATGCGGAACGCCGAGATTTCTCAGATTTCTGGCACGAAATCCACCGCAACCCGTGCGAACGGTGATAGGGTGGTCGCAGACCTCCCCACCGGGGGGAGGCATCGCATCGGGAGGTGCAACTATGTCAAAGGATCTGATGATCCTAGAATCCACGGTCCCGGAGGGCGAGTCCTATCGGACGCACGCCGACCGGATCGCCGCCTATCTTCCCCTCAACTATGAGGTGGTCCCGCCCACGGTGAACGACATCGGCGCCCCTGCCGTCGTTCGCATCGCCGGTGTGGACCGTGCGGGCTGGACGGCGGACGATTACGTGATCCCCCGCCTCGCATCTGGGCTGATCGCCTGCCGGGTGGCGGTCGTCGTTCCGATCACGCGGGAGCTTTCGATCCTGCTGGCACCGGAGGCGGTGGCGTGAGCGGGCAACGGCGGGCATGGTCCCGTTGGCTGGACGTGGCGTTCCTAGTGGGAATGCTGGCAGTCATCACCTACTGTGCCCTCGCAATCTGGGCGAACGTGCAGGACCCTAGCGTCTGCTGGACTTCCTGCCCGTAGGGTGACACCGGGGCGGGGTGCGTTGGCACCTCGCCCCACACCTCGCCCACACCTCGCCCACACCTCGCCCCGCACCTCGCCCACCGCCCGACACCGGAGCGGCGGCGATCCGGGTGCGACACCGGAGCGGAAAGATTCCTGAGAAATATCGGCGGATGACGTTGCAAGCATCGCCCGCCACGCTACACTGACAGCAGTCGCCCAACGGGGGCGGCACCTACCGCCGGGAGGCATCATGCAATACATCACCGTTCGGGCAGCATACGGTCGGGAGTATCGTAACCAGACCGACGCCCGCAAAGATTGGAACGACAATCTCGATTTCCGCACCGTCGATGGCCCGTACATCAATAAGGCGGACGCCGACCGTCTGGGCGTGAAAGTCATGCTCCGGTATCAGGCAGACCGCAAAGTGGTCGAACTGACCGCCTAGGTTTCCTCCCCCTGCCGCCCCGTCCCGGATAGTTCCGGGGCGGGGAGCGGGGAGGCTTGCAATCCGGACCGCCGTATGGTAGGGACACCATTGACTCTGTTAGTGAGCGCTATCGTTGCCGGGAGGTACTGGCCCCCGGCGGGGGCGACGACCGGTGAGGGGCGGCGAGCGAGGGGCGAACAGTTGTTCGGGGCGAACGTTCGTTCGTTCCGCATCGTGGAACCGTTCCGCATCGTGGGGCCGAAAGATTGATCGAAATTACTTTCGTCCGGGGGCGCCGCAACCGGTGCGAACCCTGCTAGGGTGGCGGTAGCCCCCCAAGGCGGGGGGCAAGCTTACCGGGAGGAAAGCGATGAACTGTCCAGACTGCAACGGGAAGATGAACGAGGCGGGGTACATGACCCTCGCCCCGAACGCCCGAATTAAGATGACCCACTGGGACTGCCCCGACTGTGGGGGCCGGGTCAACAAGGGCGACGTGATCGCCACCGGCAAGGCGTGCGCCGAGTGCACCGCCCCGGAAACGTTCAATGGCAGCTACTACGTGATCGACCACGCCGACGGGTGTGACGCATGGGTCCCGTGCGAACTGATCGACGTTGCCGCCCAGCGGGTCGCCGCTGCTGAAGATGCCGCCGCCGAGGCCGGGTCCCCGACCCCGCTGCTGACGGCGCTGATGGGGGAGGTCTTCCGGGACTGACCCCTTCCTCCCCGACTGGCCCCGGCCCCGGTCCCCACCGGGCCGGGGCCTTTCGGCGTTATGGGGCAGAACCACACCCCGCACCTCGACCCGCACCTCGACCCGCACCTCGACCCGCACCTCGACCCGCACCTCGACCCGCACCCGGCCCCGGTCCCGGCACCCGGCCCCGCCGAACATCTTCGACAAGGTACTTGACGCCCGCCCCTAATCCATGCTTAAATGAAGGCATCCCCTCAAGGCGAGGGGCCAGCTACCTAGGGAGGCAGCGAAATGGCAATGCAATACGACTACCACGTTGGAGAGTACCGGGTGGAGGTGGACGACGATGCGCTCAAGGCGCGGGTCACGTACATCCCCACCGGTCAGATCCTGAAGCGGTTCACCGGTGAGTTCGCTTGGGCCGATGCCCGCCGCTACGCCAACGACAAGGACTTGACGTGGACGAGGCTGCTGATGCCGGACCGGTTGAAGCGCACCCGCCGGTAGGCTTCGGCCCCGCCGCCCCGGACCCCTCCACCGGGGCGGCGGTCCCCGCCGGGTCGAGCTTCGACTAGGTAGGGACACCATAGGCAGTGTTAGAAGTAGGGTTGCTTCCGGGAGGTACCGACCCGTCGAGGGCGACGAGGGGAGGGGGCGACTGACGGGTAGCGAACATCCGTTCGTGCGAACGCTTGTTCGGGGCGAACAGTTGTTCGTTCCGTATCGTGGAACTGTTCCACAATGTGGAATCGAAAGATTGATCGAAATTACTTTCGATCGAGGGTGTCCAACCGGTGCGAAACACGGTAGGGTGGCGGTAGCCCCCCACGGCGGGGGGCAAACGCTAACCGGGAGGTAAGCACCTTGTCCACCACCACCGAACCAACCATCGCCCGCAGCAAGATCGAGGGCACCGACTTGGCGATCGCGATCAGCACCAACAACGAGACCGGCACCATCGAGGCCATGCTGATCGACTGCAACATCAGCGTGATCGACCGGGTTCACTCGAACGGCTCGACCGACGGTGACCGCCGAGTGTTCGAGCGTGCCGGTCGATGGATTCTCGACTACGCCGTTCAGTAGTTCCTCCCCCAATGGCCCCGGCCCCGGTCCCCACCGGGCCGGGGCCTTTCGGCGTTATGGGGGCGAGTCGAGGGTCGAGCATCGAGGGTCGAGTCGAGGGTCGAGCATCGAGGCCGGGAGAGGTTGAGGGTGGGGTCGAGCGTCGAGTCGAGGGCAGCGTCGAGTCGAGGACCCCGCACCCCGCACCCCGCACCCCGTGCCTCGCCCCGCACCCCGAACCCCGTCGAACATGTTCGAGGAAAGACTTGACACCCGCCCCCGATCCATGCTTGAATGAAGGGGTCCCCTCAAGTCGAGGGGCAAACGCTAACCGGGAGGTAAGCACCTTGTCCATCGAAGTAACAGACATCGAAGTCCCGACCTGGAGCCTCGTCATCGTGACGGGCCAGGGCTGGGGCTGCGGCAACAACCACGGCGAGGCCCGCCGCAACGCCGTGGGCTACAGCTCCACGAAGCCCCACCTGCTGATGGCCTTCAGCCAGCCGGTGAAGAACGTGCAGGTCGAGTGGTTGACCGGCGTTGTCCAGTGGGAGTGGGCCGACGAGGCCGGGATCCACTTCGAGATTCCGGTCAATGGCTGGGGCGAGCAGGACTAGCCCCACCCCCACCCCGCCGCCCCGGTCCCCCCGCCGGGGTGGCGGTCCCCCCGGTGGGGACACCATCGGCAGTGTTAGGGAGATGGAGGGTTTACGGGAGATACTCACCCCGCCGGAGGCGGCAGGCTGGGCCGAAACGACGAAAGGGAGACCCTTTCGGGTCTCCCTCTGTCTCTGGGTTGTTCTACTCAGTCCGTGAAACCGTAGAGCGCATCCGCTGCAGCTTGCTCTGCTGCCATCTCTGCAGCTTGCTCTGCGTTGGGTGCGTAGGGTTCCGGTTCGGCGTCCCACTCTGAGATGCTCAGAGTATAGGTGTCGTGTGCGACTCCCTCTCGTTCGTAGTCTGCGCCGAATTCGTCGATGAACCTAGCGCAGAGTGCGATGGACTCCGCCACGTATTCCGGTTCCGGATTATCCGGCAGGCACCCTGCCGCATGGTAGAACACTGCGAAAGCCATAGGCTTGTCTCCCTCTGTAGTTGTCAAGTATCACGGTCCGTTCCGAACCGCTGCGAGCACTGTAGCGGATGGGTGGAGGATTGCAAGGGTTCGGCCCATATCTGTTTCAGATAGGTGGCCATCTGAAACAACTATGGGGATGATAGTTGCAATTGGTGTCGGCATCCCCTACCGTACTGAGTGCCGGAGAGGAAACGCCGAACCGGTGGAGGAAACGGAATGGGATATCCCAGCGTCATATCGGAGCTTCTGGGTCTGGTAGCGTTCGCCGGTCTCGTGGCAGCCATCTACTACGGTCAGATCGCTCTCGCAGCTCGCCGGACTCGCCGGTACGATGATCGTCTGGTCTCGGAACGGGGTTTGCGACTGCCGGTAGCGTCCGACACTCGGCACCCTTACGAGGCAGCGATCCCTCAGAGCGTGCGAGATAATCCGGTATGGGGGAGCGAGTGATCCCCTAACGGGACCGAATCCCCCACGGAGACCCTCAGCCGGAAGGCTGGGGGTCTCTCCGTTTCGGGACTGATTCGGGAAATGCTGCCGAATGGGGTTGCGATCCGGTTCGGGACCGACTAGCTTTCTAGGTGCCGGGACGGAAGGTCCGAACCGGCGAAGGGAGGAAAGATGTTTTGGGAAGTGTTCCCGCTCATCATGTTCGCAGTAGCAGCGTGGCTGATGCGATTCCCCTAGGGGACGGAGACCCTCAGTCGAAAGGCTGGGGGTCTCTCCGTTCCGGAGTGCTTGAGAGAGCCGGAGAGGGACGGAGGGAGCGAGGGAGGGACGCAGAGAGCCGGAGAGGGACGGAGAGCGACAGAGGGACGCAGAGAGCCGGAGGGAGCCGGAGAGGGAGCGAGGGAGGGAGGGAGGGACGGAGAGAGCGGAACCGGAGACCCTCAGAGAGCCGGAGACCCTCAGAGAGCCTCAGAGCGTCCCAGAGAGCCGCACAGCATCCGAACGGTACAGAGAGACCCAGAGAGCATGAGAGAGCGACAGAGAGCCGGAGAGAGCCGGAGAGCGAACCGGACACCCAGAGAACCGCACCCAGCCAGAGCCGACCCTCTCCACCCACCCACGCCACCCACACGCACCCACCCGACCCGAACGACGCTACGACCTTCCGAACTTTTTCAACGCACCCTCGGCCCGGGCGGAGTTGTGTGGTGGTGGTATGGCTTTGTGTTGGTTTGTATTATGTGGGTTTGGTGTTGAGGATGTTTTGTATTTGGGTGGGGGTGATGGCTGGTTGTGTTTTTTGGGTTTTGTTGTGGAGTGTGTTGTAGATGTGTTGGTCGATTGTGGTGGGGTTGATGAGGTTGTGGATGGTGGCGGGTTTGGTTTGGCCGATTCGGTGGATTCGGGCGCAGGTTTGGTGGTATTTGGCGGGGGTCCAGGGTGCTTCGATGAATAGCATGTTGTTTGATGCTGTGAGGGTGTGTCCGTGTGCGGCTGCGTCTATTGAGATGATGATGTTTTGGCAGTTTGTGTTATGTTGGAATTCGTGTTTGGCGTTTTCGGTCTGTTGGGGGTTTTGGCCTCCGATGATCATTGGGGCGTTGAGTTCGTTGGCTAGGGTTTGTACTATGTGGCGGTGGTGTGCTGCGATTACGATTTTTTGGCCTGAGTTGTTGGCGTTTTGGATCCATTCTAGGGCGTGGGGTATTTTGGATTGGGCGGTGATTTTTCTGAGTTCTGTGAGTTGGATGAGGGTTTCGTGGTTTTGGGTGGCGTAGTGTGCTCGGATTCGGGCGGCGGTTGGGTTGGTGCCTTCGTTGATTGCGATTTGTTGTTGTTGTTGTTTGTACCATTCTTGTAGGTTGTTGAGGGCGTGGTTGTACATGGTTTGGTGTTTTTTGTCCATTGTGGTGTGGATGGTGTTGTAGGTGATTGGTGGGAGGTCGGTGAGGACGTGTTGTTTTTCTCTGCGGATGTAGCAGAGGGTTTGGAGTTTGTTTCGGAGTTCGGTGGTGTTGGTGGCTCCGTGGGTTTGCCAGTGTCCCCAGTTGTCTTTGTATGCGCCGCAGTATCGTTTGTAGAAGTTCCAGCGGCCTCCGAATTTGTCGATGTGTCCGAGGATTTCGAGTTGTGGGGCGTATTCGGCGGGCATGTTGGTGATTGGTGTGCCGGTGAGGAGGAGGATGTTGCCGTTGGTGGGGATGGTTTTTGCGATTTGTTTGGCGGCTTTGGTGCGTTGTGCGTCGGGGTTTTTGCAGTAGTGGGATTCGTCTAGGATGAGGGTTTGGTGTTTTTGGTTTTTGAGGTGTTGTTTTTGGGTGTGGATGTTGGGGTAGCCGATGATGGTGTAGTCGGTTTCGGTCAGTGTGGGGGTTTTGCGGCCTTGGATGATTTGGGTGGTGCGGTGGGGTAGGGCTTGTTGGATTTTTGTTTTCCAGTCTTCGGTGAGGCTGGTTGGGCAGATGATGAGGGCGGGGTATTGGTTTGTGTGTTCTGTGGTTGCGAGGGCTTGGAGTGATTTGCCGAGGCCCATTTCGTCTGCGATGAAGGTGCGTTGTTTTTCGGTGGCGTAGGCGACGCCTGCTTTTTGGTATGGGTAGAGTTCGAGTTGTAGTTGTGGGATGTTGATGTTGGCGGTTGTTGCGTGTGCGAGGGTGTGGTGGTGTTGTTGTTTTTTGGTTTCGATTTCGTGTTGTTGTTGGATGTGGTCGGGGATGGGGATGTGGTGGTGGTTGGCCCATTTAATAATGTCGGGGAGTGAGGTGGTTGGGGCGTGCCATTTTTTGGTGGTTGGGTTCCATTTGGTGCCGGGGATGGTTTTGAGTTGGTTGACGGGTACGGGGTCGTAGGGGATGGTGATTTGGATTGTGTCGTTGTTGAGGGTGATGTTTGTGTCTCCGATTGGGTGGTCGGGCATGGTGATGTGGAGGATTTGGTCGTCTATGGTGATGTTCCAGTCGTTGGCGAATCGGATTGCGCGTTTGAGGTTGGCGATGGGTAGGGTCCAGTGTTTGTTGAGTTTGTCCCATCGGGCGTGGGGGAAGCTGTTTTTGAGCGCGTCGATTTCGTTTTGGTCGTAGGGGGTTTTGAGGATGAGTTTGTTGTTTTCTAGGTAGAGGCGTTTCATTTTACCAAGGTTCTGGTATGCCGGTTGGGCTTTCGTATTTTTGTACGTCCCAGTATCCGCATTCTTCGATTTGGTTGTGTCGCCAGTGTTGGTCTTTTGTTTCCCAGTTTTCGGGGGACATGATTTCTTTGTATCTTTTGATGCTTTCAGCGGCGGTATAGTTTTTGTTGATACCGAATCGTGCTGCTTGTAGTTCTTTAAACCATTCTGTGTCTGAAATGTCAATCGGGTCTGATATTGAGAATTTGAGGTCTGAGAATTTCATAGTTCGTACATTTCTTCGGGGAGTACGGGAGGTAGCGGGTTGTGTTTGTGCCATGCGAACGTGTCTACGTACATTGGTGTTCCTTCTCCTATCCACGCCCCGTAGATGTTGAATTCTGCGTGTTCGATGGCTTCTTCGTCGGTGAGGCCGTCGTTGGTCAGGATTTGGTGTACGGCGGCTTTTTCGTAGACGGCGATGGTGTGCCCTTTTCGTTCGGTGATGCCGATGAGGGCTTCGTCTAGCCCGTCTGCGATCATCGTGTCGGGGTAGAATTCTTCTAGTTCTTTAAGGATCTTCTTGTACTTGAGCATGTTCCTATGATAGGTGCGGGGCTGGTTTTTGTCAAGGCGTGGTTTCGAACGTTTGCCTGAAGAGGTCGTAGCGTTTCGGTATCCATCGGAAGAGGTGTGCGGTGAGGTAGAACCAGAAGGTGATGAGGGTGGGTTGTCCGAGTTTTGATTGGGAGAATTTGTAGAACGCTGCAGACAGGGTAGGGTTTTTGGTTTTCATCGCAACGATGTCGTATGCGGCGATGTATGCGATTAATCCTATCCACGCCATTTCACCGGTTTTTGGTGTTTTGTTTGTTTGGTGTGTTGTTTGTGTAGGTACCATATTTGTATCTTACTACACTTTTTGATAGGAGCTTTTCTCTGTGAATTACCGCAACCATACTTCTTCTGGTTATGTTAAACGTTTCAAAGTTATGAAGGGTTCGCAGGGGGAGGTGAGTAAGGGTTTCAAGAAGGCGTGTAAGAAGCGTGATAACGTGGTTAGGTGTAAACAGAAAAGCCCTCCCGCTTAGGGGAGGACTTTTTGTTTTATGGGCGTCCTTGCCCTCTGTAGCGTTTGCTGTAGTTTTTGGAATTCTTGTTTCGGGACTGCTTGTTCTTTGAGTGCTGTCCTTTTCGGCTGATGTTCTTTGGGTTGTAGGTGCCGCTTCCTAGCTTAGCCATTTTCTTTTTCCTTTGTTTGTGGCGGCATCTTGTGACCTTTGGGGCATGTTGCTTTTGCGCCGGGAAGCCCACCTATTGAGATGTCGCATTTTTCGCATCTGTATGTGATCATTGTGTCGTTCATAGCCGTTCCTTGAGTCGGTGTTTATTATAGCACTGTTTTTATTGAGTGTTGTTACTCGTCGGGTTTATGCTATTTGTATGACTGATAAGGATCGTATTATTGCATCTTTGTTTTTGATTGAGCAGTGTTCTCCTGATGTGTTTTGGGAGAAGGCAGCGTATTTGCTGCGCTCCGGTTTGTCTAGTAAACCTTTTGACGTTTCTCGGCTTGTGTCTTAAGGGGCTACTCGCCCGTTGTCGATAAAGTGGCCGTATGTGATGGGCATGGCTGCTTGGAAGAATTGTTCTAGCCCGTCTGCGTACTGGCGGATTTCCCATTGAGCGGTTTCGTCACCTCGGAGGTTGATGAAGTTCATGAGTGCCCGTGCGTTGGTCGTGGCATAGAATTCACTGTAGGTAGCTACTGGTAGTACCATGCGTGCTACTTCTTTTGCCACACCTGCTTCTAGGAGCTTCTCGTATGCCCAGAAGCTTCTGTTGTAGGCAAACTTGATTTGCTCCATGGAGGGCTGGTAGTCGTCCATCGGCTCGAATGTGTACGCTCCGGGCTTTCCTACCTGGGTACGCATTTGTTCTGCGTCAGGAATATACGCTTCAGTGGTCATCTGGGAGTACCGGCCCGAATATTCGTTGTAGGACCAGCCGATGCGGTGACGGAACCATTCTCGCACTACGAAGATGGGTGCCTTGATGTGGAACCTGAAGAAGTTGTGTTCAAACGGGGTTCCGTGCTTTTCTCGCATCAGGAAACCGATGAGGCCCTTGTCTCGTTCGCTGAGTTGTTCGGTTTGGATTCCGAAGCTGACTCGTGCTGCGTTGACTACGCTTAGGTCGTCGGCGCAGGCGGCGTCAAGACGGATGAACCCGTTGTCTAGGACTGGGATTTCCGTCATTCGGTCAACCACTCCTTGTGCTCCATGGTCCAGAGCACGGTGCGCTTGAATGACTCTTCTAGCCCGATTGGTGCGGCCCAGCCGTGTTCCTTGAGCTTACTGCCGTCTAGGGAGTAGCGTAGGTCGTGGCCGGGGCGGCTGGTATGGTAATCGACCATCTCGTACTTCGGTGTAGTGTTGAGAATATCACCGATCATCTGCACGATCTCTAGATTGTTAATCTCCTGCTCACCTGCCACGTTGAATCGTTGAATATCCGGGGTGAATTCGGCGTCGCTGTACATGATGGGGTCTACGTTGTCCAACAGGTACTGAACAGCATCGGCGTGGTTTCGTGCGTGGAGCCAGACCCGTGAACCAATGTCCCATGCCCACTCGTCGCCGTCTCCGGGGCGTCCGTGGACGTGAATGGTTTCGTTGTTGACGATTCGACGGATCACCATCGGCACATACTTTTCGGGGTGCTGCCGTTCACCAAAGTTGTTCATGGTGTTAGTGATAGTGATTGGGATGCCGTAGGTTCGCCAGTATGAGTAGGCGATTGCTTCCTGTGCCGCCTTGGACGCCGAGTACGGGTTAGAGGGGCGGTGTGGTTCGCCTTCAACATGGTCGTGCCCTAGCGGGGCAGGGCCATACACCTCGTCAGTCGATACTTGAATAAACTTTTCTGGCTCAATGTACCGAGCGTACTCAAGCATGTTGAGAACGAGGTTTACGTTGTTTTGTACAAAGTCAACCGGGTGGGTGATAGACCGGTCTACGTGGGAGTCCGATGCCATGTTTACGATGTAGTCGATATTGCCTAGCTTTTCGATGAGCTGAGAGTGTACCGGTGATCGAAGGTCGTGCCAGACGACTTCTACCCGCTTGGGGTCGTAGCCGTCAATGTCGGTGAGTCGTTCAATGCGTCCTGAGAACCGCAGGGCGTCCATTACTACAATGTCCCAGTCGGTGTTCTTCAACCAATGTTCAACGGTGTGTGATCCGATGAAGCCTAGGCCACCGGTTAGTAGTACTCGCTTGCTCATGTTTTCCTTTGTGTTAGTTCGATGGGGACCAGCCCCGTTGGGACTGGCCCCCTGCTTTTGAAATACCCGTTTGTGTGTTTTTACTTTTTGTATTTTAAAAGCGTATTTTTACTATATGTGATATGACTGAAAGTGTCAAGTCACCAGGGTGTGACATCATCATCAAAGTCGTCGGTTTCCAACGCCTCGTTGAGTTCTTCATCACTACGGGTCTGTTGCGAATCGTCGTACTGTGAGAATTCGACAACCTCGAATGGCCATGTGGTGCCTCGCTTGCAGAGAGCAGGCCACTCTCGTGCTTCACGCTGACCACGGTAATGCTTGAATTCGATTAGTTCAGGATCAGTCGGGTCTGGTGATAGTGCGATACCAAACTCGGACCAGCGGGACCATACTGCGGAACCGAACGGGCGCAGGTCTCGTTGACCGCCTGAGCCTAATGGAGCGTGATGCTCAATCCATAGCGCACAGTTGTATGTGTGCCGAATGTAGTCTAGGAACTTTGCGATTTCGATTGAGACTGATTCTGCTGTTCGCCCGCCGGGATCAATGAATGCCTTGTACAGCGGACCGAAGAACACAATGTCGGGTTCGATCGTGGCCACATATTCTTCGACTAGAGAGCGGTCGCTTGCGGTTAGCAAGTTGACGCCATCTGGCTTCATCAGGAGGTGGGCGTCCATGCTTTCGTGCTTGTCGTACCACTTGATCTTGTCGTAGATACGCATTGATGTTCTACGGATAATTCGTTCTGGGTTTTCAAGGTCGATCATGAGTGTGCGTGCGGGCTTCATTGCGTCCCGCCGGAACGGGTGAATGCCTGCGGCAGACATGAGCGCTACCTGTCGGGCTAGTGTGGTTTTACCTGCACCTTCGGCGGCTACGACGATGACTCGCTCTTGGCGCTCTAGTACGTTAGGGATGACCCAATCGTAGGATAGGTCTACGTCTGTTTCTAGGAACGGTGTCCATTCAACAAGGCTGCCCTTGTCTCGGTTTTCGGATTCGCCGTCTGATAGGAACGCATCTAGGCTTGAGTTGATTTTGCCCAACACCAACGATTCTGACAGCTTGCCTTCTTCGATTGAAGAAAGGTCAGTGATCAGTTTCTGGAGAGCGCTCGGCTCAGAGCCGACTTCTTCGGCCCCCTCGTAGCTTTCACTATCGAAGGGGACTAGCGACTCGGCTAGCATTTCTCCAGCTTCTAAGAGATCAGCTACGTCCTTGTGCTTTCCTGGCTTGAAAACCTTTACGTTGCACCCGGCATCAGTTAGCTGCTTATTGACAGACCTAGCGTGAATGTAACCGGCGTGGTCGTTGTCACAAATGATGATGACGTTGCCGCCAGCTAGAGCTTCAGTGTGGTGAGGCATCCATTTGTTCTGACCTTCGGCTCCGGCACCACCAGGGTTAGTGGTTGCAACCTTGCCTACAGATTCAAGAGCGTGTACGTCCTTCTCGCCTTCTACGACGTAGACCGGAATGCCTTCTGCTTTAGCTGCGATTACTTGAGGTAGTCGATACAGCGGCTTCTTCAGCTTGGACGTGCTCCAGTTCCATCCGCCTTGATTATCGGGCTGGCGCTGACGGAAAGTCTTCTTTCCGTTCTCGTCCACAAAACGTAGCACTTCCATGATGAGATTGCCGTCTTCATCAAAGTACTTGTATGTGTCTTGCAGTTCTAGCTTTGCCTTTTTCGGCGGCTTAGTGTCTTTCGGGAAAAGATCACCGATCTCTACGCCGATCTCTGAACAGATCTGGTCTAGCTCACATCCTCCACCCCTAAGGCACTTCATAAGTACCTGACCCTGCTTGCCTACAGAGACTCGGAGAGATGGGTTGTCGTCGTCGTTTCTACATGGGCATGTAGCGTCCCACTGGTTCTTGCCCGCTTTCTTGTGGTTGATACGTGGCAGTACGTTATCAATTGGCTCCATGGCCGTACCTTTCTAGAATGTAAGCCTCACGTGTCTTTTCGTAGAGCGACGTAAACATAGCACGGTCGGAGTTGGTTGTCAACGCCGTGGCGTTAGCTCCTAGTTTTTTGATTGTTTCGGTCAGAACCGGATGTGGCTTTTCGTAATCGTATGTACCGCTGTAGATTTTTTGGCCGATTCCTTGAAGGATAGTCCACGCTTGCTCAGGCTCCGGAGGCAGTTCTTCTGAACGCATGTTTGCTAGAACGAGAATACGAAGCTCGCCTGGGCGTGGCATCCACTTTCGGCCAGCAAGTCCAAGCTCTTTGACTGTGCTCTTCGTTTCTTGATATGGGAGATCTGAGATGTACTCCCAGAAACCTCGTGACCGTACAAGCAAGGTGTTGTTGTCGATGGGCTTATCCCATGTGACACTTAGTAGCTCTACGATCTCTTTACACTCGCTCTTTTCCATAGTTACAGGTTATCTCGCTTTGGTGAGGATGTCAACACGATAAAGCAAAAAGCCCCCCTTGCGGGGGGCCTTTCACCATTATGCCATTCGACTCAGAAATCTTCGAACGGATCGTTGGACGGGTAGGAGGCGCCTGCGGCTGCGGGGGCAGGCTGATTCTGGACTCGCTGACCGCCACCGCCAGAGGTCCCACCACGCTGACGCTCAAGCGACGCTATACCGTATGAGTTCACCGCAATCGTGTCGGCAATAACTTCAACAGTTGACCGCTTCTGGCCAGTCTCCTTGTCTTCCCAAGAGCGCTGCTCAAGGCGACCCTTGATGACGACAGGTAGGCCCTTCTCTAGAACACGTGCGCCATGCTCGGCGGTGTTTCGCCAAGCGACCACGTTGAAGAAGGAAGTCTCTTCCTGCCACTCTCCGTTAACCTGATAGCGGCGGTTCGATGCGATTGAGAAAGTCAATCGGGCCGCACCGTTACTCGCATGCTTGACCTCCGGGTCAGAAGTCAGGTTACCTGTAATTACTGTGTCTGCATTGCTCATGTTCGTCTCCTTAGATCGGTAGTGTTTAGCAGATATTGATAGATTATAGCGGGCTGTGTGGCTTGTCAATACCAGATTGTGGAATTTTCTTTTTCCATGATATAGACTATCTGTTATGAGTCCTGAGAAAGCCCAAGAGGCATTGCACGCATATTTTGTAGACACCTTGGTTGATCTTGCTGATCCATCGCCGTCTGAAGAAGAAGATGTTCGTGGCGACATGGAAGGTGTGATCAACATTATTTTTGAAGGTCTCGGCGTTGAGGTTGTTTCGTCAGAGTCAGATCAAGTGTTATTTGTTGTAACGTTTTGATTGGAACATTATGTGTTCTAGAAAGTGGCGTCTGCACATAACGTGGTAGTCAACGAGTTCGCTATTGTCTACAATAGCGTCGGTTCCTTTGTTCACTTGTTTCCCACCTATGAACAGGCCGTTGTGGGTAGCGGGTTTACCGCACCAGCACCTCATGCCGTTTTTTAGATGACGAACGTTGTCGGCAAGCTCGATTAGGCGTTTAGATGCAGGGAACATCTCACCTTTGTAGGTGGTCAGTAGGCCGTATGCGTAAACGTTGACTCCTCGAATATCAGCCAAGAAAGCTAGTTCTTCTACTTGTTCTATTGTTAAAAACTGTGCTTCGTCGATAAAAACATATTTGGTTGTTTCGCGGGTGTTTTTTTCTTGATCGTCTATGAGGTCAGAAATGTACTGATCGTCTTCAATGTTGACGGCCCATGCTCTTTGTCCGAGTCGGCTGGTACATACCGCTTCCCCTTCTCTGTCGTTCTTGCTCAACAGAATGGTTTGGCTCGGGAAGGCACTGTCGATATTGAAGTGGGCCTGAAGGAGGTGGGTTGTTTTTCCCGACGCCATGGTCCCTGTCATAAATACTAGCTCGCCCATGTTGCCTCACTTTTGTAAGTTAAGGTTATTTTACCTTATTCTTGCTGGGCCGAGTTCCAAACCGCCGAACGGTTAGGGTTGTAGTTGGGGCTTACTGTTGCGGGGGTGGGGGTGAATCCCGAGATCCCTGGGGCGCTGTAGACCTTTTTTACTGACTCGCCGCATGTTGGACACTCCGTCAAGGAGTCTTCGGACATTTTTTGGAATTTTTCGAAGTGCCCACATTGAGGGCATGAGTAATTGTATGTAGGCATAAACGTTATTATAGCGAATCTCTCAGAAAGGTCAAACGGCAGCAAGATACAATAAGTGTAGTGTGTTTTACTTTTTGTATTAGGGCGGTCGGCTGTGTTGAAGAAACTTTCCAAGTCGTTTAAAACGATGGCTAAAGCCTCTTTTGCTATGCTTCTGATTACGGCATGGATGGCACCCGTACCTGTAGCTGCTAGTACATACAATGTTACTGGATTGTCTGACTGGTATTTTTATCTAGACGAAGAGACCGCAGTAACGCTTTACGGTAACTCAAACGAAGCGTGTAGCGAAATTGATTGGAATACCACCGGCACAGATCCGTATTTGTTCTTGTATGACTACGACAACAATGACTCGTATTTGACCGAAGACGACGACGCCAACCACAATGATGCCAATCAATGTGTGAGTTCAAAGATAACTGGAACTTATCCCGCCGGTATCTATCGAATAAGGGCGGGCTATTGGGATGAAGACTCCGGCTCTACTGTTAGTGGGGGTACTGGTA
>WLWF01001938.1_pt1 | contig 15785 bp, 11 predicted proteins | sample 6718331 | NCBI WGS metagenome assembly WLWF01 (sample SAMN12718692, study PRJNA515312) | sponge metagenome | isolation source: marine sponge | host: Mycale hentscheli | place: New Zealand: South Island, Marlborough, Capsize Point | collected 2003-05-01
GGTCCGTAAGGTCCAGTAGGTCCTTCAGTTCCTGGTGGCCCGTAAGGCCCTGGAGGTCCAGCAGGCCCAGTAGGCCCATAAGGCCCAGGAGGGCCGGGTGATCCCGGGTATCCGGGAGGTCCAGGCGCAGTTGAAGTAGGTCCAGTAGGACCTGTAGGACCTGTAGGTCCAGACGGCCCTGTAGGCCCTGTAGTTAACGCAGGAAAAGTTATCTTCGGCGTTATGTCAAAGTCGTAACTACAATCTGCAAGAACGAAGTCAGTAGTAATACATAACACAAACTCCGGAGTCGCAGCCGGAGGATTAATAACCGCAGGTTGCGGGTTTATCTCAATGTCAGCACAGGGAAAATCAACTTCTGTGTGAAAATCGTAAGTACAAGTAGTACCGACAACTGAGGAAGTTACGAATATCTCGGCTTTTTTGTCGCCCGGCTCTACGATAGTTGTATAGCCAATGCTGTTGTCCACAGTCATAGATGGACACGGACGATTTGGTCCGTAAGGTCCAGTTGGCCCGTAAGGTCCGGGTGGTCCGTAAGGTCCAGTAGGTCCTGCAGTTCCTGGTGGCCCGTAAGGTCCGGGAGGCCCATAAGGTCCGGTATTGCCTTTTGATCCTTGCACCCCTTCAGGTCCTTGCACCCCTTCAGGTCCTTGCGGTCCTTCAGGTCCTTGCGGGCCCTGCTCCTGGGGAATAAGCGGGAAAGTTATGTAGGCGTTTAGGTCAAATTCGTAGTCGCAATCTGCGACGTCACCAGTTTTTACAATACACAGGCAAAGCTCAGGGCTTGCTGCCGGTGGATTAACTGTGACATTAGGCGTTATCTCTAGCAGGACACAAGGAAAATCTACATCCGCTGTAATATTAAAGGAGCAATCAGATCCTTTTGTAAACGTTAGAGATAGAGACTGGTCGCCTGGCGGTACAATAGAGAAATCATTAGTAGGCCCCGAACCAAACGTAAACTCCGGACATTCTGCTTGGGGAATATATGGAAAAGTTATGTACGCGTTTATATCAAAATCGTAATCACAATCTGCAAGAGCGCCGGTCTTTGTAACTGCCAAGCAAAATGCGGGGGTTGCTGCCGGTGGATTGACCGTATAATTCGCGTTGATATCTAATTCAACGCAAGGGAAATCTACGTCAGCAGTAACATTAAAGGAGCAATCATCTCCTTTTGTAAACGTCAGATCTAGTGACTGGTCACCTGGCGGTACAATAGAGAAAGAGTTAGTAGGCCCTGAGCCAAATGTTAGCTCTACGCACTTCGGAAATTGAACTGTAACATCAAAATCAAAGTCGTAGTCACAAGATTCAGTCGTATGAGTTTTTGTAACTGTTAGCTCAAAAGACCCGTCGCCACCGGCCGTCTCAACAGTAACGGATTGTGTAATATCTAAAACAACACAAGGAAAGGCTACTTCTAGTTCAAATGTCCACGTACAGTCACTTGACTTAGCTGCCAGTATGTTTGCTTTCTTATTCCCGGGGCTTACGATAGTAACGTTGCCGCCGCCGGGCGAATTGGTCGTTTGCACGTCAACGCACGGAAAGTTGACCTCAAGCTCTAGGTCAAAATCAAAATCGCAATTAACCGAGTTGTTGTCGATGGTTATGACGGCATTTTCGCTACCTACAGGAACCACGGATATAGTAGGCGTAGGAGCATCTAAGTTTACGCTCACTCCGCCACAAGGCGGCATTTCAAATTGCGGGAACTTGATGTCTAGGTCAAACTCAAACTCAAAACTACATCCGTCTTGAGGTGAGTTATTTACCACAGTAAACGTTGCGTCCTCCTGGCCCTCAGGAACTAACGACGACTGCACGTTTGCTTGTATTTCAATTGCGGGACATGGGAAGGCAACTTCTAACCCGATGTCAAATTCACAGGAATCTTGAGCTCCTGATTTTTGTACGGTTATTCTTGCAGATTCATCGCCAGTAGGCACAATCTGCACTGAACCCTGCGAACCCTGGATTACCGGACAGAAGTCGTCAAACTGAGGTAGGGGAAAAGCTATTTCTAGGTCGAAATTAAATTCAAAATCACAGTCAGATTCTGATTTACTAACTGTTAGCGTTGCAGATTCTTCGCCCACAGCTACTGTAGATACCGTCACAGTAGCGTTATTAAGCTGAATAGCGGGGCACGGAAATTTAACTTCTAGATCAACTTGAAAATCACAAAGGTCCTGAGACTTTGTAATGCTAAGTATTGCAGCCTCCTCTCCAACAGGGACAACCTGTATAAGAGTTGATTGCGATGTAAGGATAGGGCAGGGAAAGTTTACGTCTAAATCAAGATCAAGGTCTAAATCAAAATCACAAGAGTCTTCAGACTTTGTAAGTTGAAGACTCGCCTCAAACGTGACACTTTCATCACCCGCAGGAACAACCGAAAACTGTACCTCGGCGCTTGTCTGGTTAGCCTGTATCGTTGGACAAGGAAAATCAATTTCCAGGTCTATATCCAGATCAAAATCAAACTCGCAACTATCCTGTTGCTTTTCTACTTTTAAAGTAGCCGTTCCGGAAAGGCTGCCTTGACTAGCGTTCTCTGTTACAAGAACAGAAATCTGTTCTTGCGCTTGCGCTGAAACAATGGGACAAGGAAAGTTAATCTCTAAATCAAAATCAAACTCGCAAGAATCCTGAGCTTTTCCGATAGAAAGGTTTGCAGATTCATCTCCGGCAGGGACTATAGATGTTTGGCCTTGTACAGCTTGGATTGTTGGGCAGTTGATCGGAAACTGAATTTCTAACTCAAAGTCAAAATCACAAGGATCTTCTCCTTGGGTACAGTCGCCCTTAGTAATCCTAAGCTCTGCAAAGCCTTCTTCTCCCTCTGTAGTGCTTACTACCGTTTGAGATGCTTGCAAACTCGGACAGGGGAACTCTATATCTAGTGAAAATTCAAACTCACAGCAGCCTGATTTTGTAACTGAAAAGTCAACGCTGGCTTCGCCGTCGCAAGAGAATGGATTTTGAGCTTGGGATTGGCTGCCTCCCTGGGCTACGGTAATCGTAGGGCACGGGAAATCTATAGGTAGCGATATTGAAGGAGGCTCTTCAAAATCAAATATTTCTTGAGGACTTTGCGGTACCCACCAGCCTTGCGGAAACTGGGGCACCGGAAAGATACAAGGAATATCACATCTCTGGATGTTAAATACAGGTTCTTGAGGTCCTTGAGGACATTGAGTTGTGGCTGTCACGGATGTACCTTACCCTATCGAATAGGTGCTGAATCCACACAAATCAAGGTCGTTAAGATTAACGTCTATAACTAATGTGCAGTCGTCTGGCTCCGGAGTAATAGATACTCCATTACCAGCAAAAATGTTTAAAACTGGACCTCCGATACCATTTACAGCTCGAATAAGCTCGTTACACAAAGGACCACCCTCTAGCAAATTGTTCGTAGAGTCAATAGGCGGCGTTTCTTCCGGAAAAAGCTTGACCTCCTCGCAAGGCTCTCCCTCGCCCGCGCCGACTACTGGAGAAAAAGTAATTGTATTCGTAACAGGGTTGGTACTGATACTGATGTTGTAACCTTCTTTAAATCTCACATCCCCTACTAGGCAGCGGGCAGTTTCATAAGTTTCTCCGGTCGTAAAGGGCCACGCAGGGTCATCGCAGGCATCGGCACCTGTAACCCGAGTCCTGTCTGTATTAGCAAGCTGCATTGAAAATACCGCTGTACCAGACAAATTTTGAACTAGCGCTAACTCCACTTTTGCGTCTTCCGCAGAGTTAGTAATAGAAGCTCCGTCGGCAATGTCACCGGCAATTAAAGTCATATCGCCTGTGACTAAGTAGCCGCTCCAGAAAGGCTGGCGACACTCTACGTCATAAGACTCGCTTTCACTTCCGGGATCTGGTGGTGCGTCGCTATCTAAATACTCCAACGAATAAATGTCGTCAGAAATGTCTCGAGTAAAGACAAGCGGCGTATCTGCCATCTCTGAATCGGTAGTCCTAAACTCAAATGAAATGACAGACCCTGAACGACTAACCTTGTAAAGGTATACAAAGTTCTCTCCCTCTACGTAGTCTGCTTCCGATCCAATCGTAAAACCACAGTCTACTATGAAGCAGTCCGGCAAGTTTTTTACGTTTGTAAGAGTACCAACATAGGGAAGCCCTGCAGTGTTATTTTGAAACGGGAAAGTTCGGTTCTCGTTGTCGTTGTACCATCCTGGCCTTGGCATTTTTTAATCCTATATGTTGTAGTTAGGCGTTCCTGCCACTGCTAACTCAATTTTCCCGTCCGAGCTAGTGTTAATACGTAGCGCTGCTTTTGTAGCTAGAGAATCATTACCTTGTATGTAGATGTAACCCCGCTCATCTGGCACGTAGTCAAACTCGTAACTTTCATTTTTAATTTTAATAGTTGTAAGGAATTTGGGGGTAGCGAACAACTCATTAGGGTCGCAGAGTTTTCGTAAGAACAAAGGGTCTCCGACTACATCTAACCTAATAACACTCTGGTCTTCAGAAGGAGCAGCGCAAGTTTGTTGTGTGGTATGAACCTCGTTGCTGAGTACAACTCCGTTTTCCCCTACCATCCAAATTTCTCCGCTGATTACCGAACCATCGTCAAGAACGACACCACGGACACCTATCTCCGGGGTAGGCATGCAGACAGTGGCACAGAAGCGTGTCTGTTCTGAGGTAAATTCGTGCTCGCCTACACCTAGAGCGCTTAGGGCACCCAATCGAACAGAGTCTGTTACAGCGATCCCTGCGGGGCGGGAATGGGCATCTACAAACCTAACGTAAGTTTGAGACTGGTTTATAGGGTAAGTCGCTGTTGCAATATCCTGTTTAACAGAATCACTTATGTAAATGACGACTTGAGAGCTAGTAACTTCAATTTTAGATATGTACATACCTACCGATCCGCCAATCGGATACAGGTGTGCATCTAAAAAAGTGTTTTCTGGTATAGCCTCTCCAGATTCGTTTGTTAGGGTAGCCGACGGTTCAAAAGGATATTTAGTATCCTCGAGAGAAGCCTGCCATTCTGGGTGTCTTATTCTAGCCATCTTAAATTGTACTTTTTAACCTTATGAAAGTTTTTCATCTACATTCCAATAGGAAAACATCGTTGCAGATTGGTTTGCGTGTAAACCTGCTAAAGCCGAATCTGGTACGTAATCGTTAGACGAGAGGCTGTAAGGACCTAAAGTTACAGCTATGCCGCTATCGGTAATGCCGTCTAAGTAGCAAGTAACGTCTACAGTTGTTACTTGCGGTATGATTTTTACTCGGATTTTATACCAGTCGCCTATCGCCAAGCCGTAAATATCTTGCCAGACCAACTCTACGAAAGTTAGTCCGTTGAAGTAGACAAGTCGAAAACGCCCAGGGTTAGTGCTTGTTAGATTTAACTCCGCAATCCAGAACTGACTAGCACCGGAATCGCTGACACGGTAGTTAAAGGCGATGCCGCCATTTTTACCCGTAGCGCCTCCGTTTTCAGTTATCTTTATTGCAGTTTCATATTCCCTAAAATATGTCTGCGCGTCGGGAGTCCAAACTGCAAGACTTCTCGTGTATCGACCCCCGCCGTTATCTGTTGAGTAGCTATATTTTTCGACCTCCGAATCAGACTCAGATGCGGATTGCGACGCGTCTACACAAGGACTGTCTATACTGTCTTCGTTGGAAAATGAAAACTCACCTAATACTGTTGAAAAGTATGCGGCTTCCTGGTCTTCAAAGTCTTCGCAGTAAGGCAAAGAGATTGAGATGACAGGGACTTCGCTTAAGCTCTCCGTGGGAGTCGGAGTGGGCTCAGGTTGCGGAGGTACGGGCTCAATTACCGGCTCTTTCTCGCTCGGCAAAATACCTTCCAATGTAGGAATGAACGGAGGCTCGCATGTGTCGTTAACACCCAGGGTGCACTCTAAAACTACACTGCCATCGTCTAAATTTTTACCTACAACAGAGCAGCCTCTAAAATCTAAAGTAATTGACCCGTCACAACACGGAGAAACCTCGTTAATTCTTGTAATAGGCTGAGGATTACCGCAGTTTTCAGATTCAGGCCTCTTGCCGCAATTACCCGCGAACGTCTCAAACACACTTATGAAGTTATCATTGTCGATGTCGTCTGTCTGCTCTACCAGAGAGAAGATAATTGCCTCTCGCTGGGCACCACTGATAAGCCGAGTTCCTTTGGTAATAGTCAACGGATCTTGGGCAGTTAGATTTACCAGCCCCGTTAAAGGCGTTTGATCGTATATTTTGCTAAGTCCGGTGACAGGCAGTCCGCCGTGAGGTCGCGCTGCGCGAGACGTTAACAACGACTGAGAAGGACTGCTAAAAACACCGGTGTAGTTGTTAAGCAAGCCCTCGCCAAAAACAACGTAGCCAAAAGATCCAGGGTACTGGGATTCAAACGCATACTGCCTGTAGCTTTCTAGTTCAGCCAACGGTACAGACAAAGCAAGGATTGGGACGTAAGAATTGCCTGTGTTTACCAAATCCTGAGACGCCAGAACCGTAACTGAAACTGCTCCGGAGGTAACCGCAACGGAGCCTAGAAAAGCGTACTTGCCTGCCCACTCCGGCCATCTGATCTTTATGTCTGAGATAATCCCCTGGGGAATCCTCAGATTGTCGTTGGACAACGCAGATGCCGAGTCGCTTAACGGGTAGTCTCGCGTTTCGTTTAAGTTGTACCACTGTTGGTTTCTTATAGCCATAACTAACCGCACCCGCAATTATTACAGAACGCACTCGTGCTGTTTAAGTTTCTTTCAATAGACTCTTTAGAATACCGTATATCTAAGCTCGGGATGCCTAAACCTGCTTGAGTCCATACGGCCTCTACGTCAGAGGGAACTGTTACTACTGGATAGGTGCAAGACGTTAGAGTATTCGGTTCAACTAGAGAGCTAGACCAATAAGCGTCAGCCCTAAACCATATTCTAACGCTGCTGTCGCAACCTAGGACTTTTAGTTTGAACGCAATCCGAGCCGTGTCCTGACTGCTAAGATAATCGAAAGAAGCGTCAAATGCAGCGGCTCGCCGATCATCAGATAGACCCCCGGGCAGACCAACAGCAACAGGCCCATTGCAATGCTGCGATCCTTCTATCTCCGCGTCAAAGCACTCGGAAAAGACCTGCTCCTCTTCGTCCCCGCCCTCGAGGAAAACCGTAAACCTTACATGGTTACCGACAAGGCAACACCCGCTAGTGTTTCCATATGCCGTAGCAATGTGAACGCAACAGTCGGGCTTTACAAAGGCCGCGAGCCTAAACGGGTCGTTTTCTCTTCGAAGTTTTTCTGCGTTCCAACGTTGAATGTTGTCGTAATGTAAATCTCGAGCAGAGAAACCGTTTTCCGCAATTCCTTTGTAACCAAACCACTGTCGTTTGAGACCTTGGTACGTTCTTGCAAAATAGTCGCACTCACAGCACGCATCGCAGTCGTTAAGTAGCTCAATGGCATGAGGCGCTTTTGAAGATGGAAGCACGAAAGAAGCGTAACGAAACTCTCGAGGGGAACTACTTACTAAACCTACTGGCCGTTGGTTTCTAATACAGCCCGTGCCCGTATCTAAAGTTACGTTACCAAAAGAGTTCGCAATCGCGCCGGATAGTCTGCTTATAGTAGGCTCGGAATCTTCGCAGCCAGGGAATACACCGCTACCTGCGCCCGCTGTAGCATTTAACTCTACCCGGCTGTTTAAACGGACAGCGTCCGTTAATCCCGTGTTGTCCGCAATAAAATCTGCAATATCTATGTCAATGTCATCTACGGTAAAGTCGTCAGGGTCTACAACTAGAGAGACGTTATAGCCCTCCTCAAAAGTGACATTACTCGAAAGCTCTGTAACTCCTACTCTGAGTTTTGAAACTCGCAAGGGTAACTTGTTATAAGTTCTAGGGTTCAGTACACCTCCGTAGGTATTTGCAGGGCTAACTAAGCCCGGCACGATGTATTCGTCGTAGTCCTGATAATCGACAGAGTAAGAACCCCAGCTAAGAAACTTAGTGCACCGGCACACCGTTTCTGTGCTTTCGTCTATCCACTCAATAATTAGCAGTCTTTCGCCCCACTCGTACGTTTCAAAAGAAGCGGCAGTAGTAGAGTCAAATACAACCTCGTCGTTTGCGTCTTTGACAACGATGTCGTACGTGTGAGCTGGTGTAGGGTAATCCGGCGGAGGTGAGACCGGGTTAGAACCAAACCCATACAACCAATCAATTCGAAAAGGGTAGGAAAACTCGCACTTGTCATCTTTGTACGACAAGTAAAAATCACCTAGTAGATCTTCAATATCATTAGAAGGCTTGATGAACGGGTAGTTACTTCCACCGCTAGGAGGTTGATCTACCCCGATTCTTTGACGACCTAAAGACTCTGTCATTGGTATCCTTACTCACTTGTTACACAGCCTCTGTCGCCCAGCCTTGCACCTAAAACGGTTAAATTCATTGCAGTTACTGACGCAGTTAGGTCGCTGACAAACTTTTCTAAGTTTGTCTTTTCTTGTAAAAATCTTTCGAGGTCGGATGTAATGGCCTCTAGCTCCGTACACCCACAGCAAGGAGCGCAACATTGGTCGGCAATTTGGATAGCATTAGAGCCCGCAGTAAACTGTAAGCAATCGTCGCCAATTAAATTAAACTCGCCACCAGATGTGGGAGATATTCCGTTGATAGTCTTAATGCAAGGTAAATCTGCAGCGCTACCTTCGCACACGCACGGCTCGATAGTACCCTCTCCGTCAATTGCACTAATAATAATTTTAGATTCCGTTGCCGATACTACCGGAACAAGTTGGATGTTATCGCCTGCAACAAGCTCAATGTCACCGTAAAGACGTTGACTAATACCACCCGAAGCTGTTGCTACTTTTAAAGACTGCACTCCTTGGATAATCGGACGAACCGCATCCGGCGATAGTCGAGTACCCGAGTAAGTAAAATTCCAAAGACCTGCAGGCTGCTGGCCAATTGAATCCAAGTTGTTAATAGTTATCTTGCCTGCTGTGTCGTCAAAAGGCTCAATACCTCCGAGAGAGTAAGTTTTGTATTCGCTAGTGTGAGACACGGTAGGCACGTGCGCAGACGCCACGTCTACCACACCGTCAGTGCCTTGGTAGGCAACGATGATGCTGTAACCGGTTCCAGTAGAGACAAGTTGGCGAATGTAGAACTGCGTGGGATTCATATCCATTGCAGAATGTATCGGCAAGTCTAGTTGGACAATGAAATCCTCAGGAAGAGAAAACGTACCGGTAGAGTCATATCCCGTGGCGTCGTCCGCCAAGGGATACTTTCTTTGACTATTGTGATTTAGCCACTCTAAATTCCAGGTGGAAAGAGGCATCCTTACCTCCTAATTAATTGAGTACGCCAGTTTGCTGCATAACACCTAACTCGCCGGTGTAAACATCTGCAGCATCTGCGGGGTCTCGAGTTACGGTAATGTAAATAATGTCGCCCGGCTGTACGCCAGTAATCCCAGTAGATTGCGTCGCCTCTACGGAAGAGTTTGCCAACGCCAGCGTACCTGTAGTTACCAAGTCAGAGATAGCTGCGGAAGCTCCGTCTGGCACAGGGTTCTGAGGGGTAAGACCGGTAGGTCGGGAAGACTTAACATAGGAGAATGCCAGCTGAGGCAGAGTACCTGCTACGCGGCCCAGGAGCCGGACTCGGTACTTGAAAACAGAATCGGCCGACGCGTCAAACGGCACGTCGAACTTAACGGTGTAGCTGCTCAGGTAGTCGTTTGACATGCCTAGGTAAAGGACAGGCGTGTGTTCTTCGGTCACGCCTTCTAGTCGAACTAGCTGTGCGCCCAGCTCTTGCGTTGGGTCAACATTAACGTTTACGCCGATGTTACCGTAAAATACTTCTCGGTTAGTTCCACCGACAGGTACCGTAGCACTAGCGTCTCCGCTCAGGGTTACGTTTGTAGGTGTTGTTGTGTAAACACCCTCGGCTACCGGGCCTCGTTTAAAATTTTCACCGTCTAAACTTTTAAAGGCTAAATAACCAGGTTCTTCGTCTGTGCTGACATTGAAGTTTAGGTCTAGATCAATGTCTAAGTCGCCTACAGATTTAGGGTCGGTAGTATTTCGACAATAAACCTTAATCCTACTATCAGTAGATTCCAGGCTTGTTACTACAGATTGGTCTGTCGCAAAGTTTACTTTTGCAAAGTAAATGAGCATTTGCGGGATAGTAACATGCGGGCACGAAGGGCCTGCAGACTCAGAAACTGACGCGTCTGAGCTATAATCAGTTGCCCACGGCACGTTGTCGTAACAATCTGTCATCCACCATATGCCGTCACGATTCATTACAACTAGGTCGTCTAGTGCCTGACCTGCAACCTTGGTCGGCGTCCAGTTCTCTGGGTCTTTAAATATGTTGACATACACTACACCCGTCGAAAGGACTCGAGAACCGTTAGATGTGTTAGTCGCTCTAACTTCTACCTGGTCTGTTGCGGTAACGTGGGCATCAAATAATATGTCGGTCGCAAATGTAGCTGGACTAGCTAAGACGTCATCCCCAGGCTGGGCGCCAGGAACAAGGAATGTTTGCGAATCTTGACCATGTGACGAGATAGTAGACCCGGTAAAAAGCAACTGACGATAGATTGAAGCTCCCTGGTCGTAAATAGAGTTCTTAAGTAACTCGATAGACGCACTCTCCAGGGGCAGAGGAGGCCAAGCGTTATCTAGCGCAAAATCAGCGCTTAAGTTGTAGCCGAATTTTGCACCAGCAGGTGCGTTGCCTTCGAAGACTGCATCGTCCGCAGGCAGCCACCCAGACAGAGTTGAGTCCGGGCTTGTAATTGTGTGAACAGCTCCCGTGGCTGGCGGAGTAGTGTCTCCTGCGGGCAGCATTGTTAAATCAAATTTGTAATGCTGGTGATTCTGTAAGGTATCCATAAACGTAGGGTTTACGAATACACTACCAGCGCCGTCTGCGCGCAGAACCGGAATGGAAATAGGAGGTTTCTGAGTAGCAAGCCCTCCTTGAGTTCTACCGGACAAGTAATACAAACCAGCGGGAACTGTACCGGAGTCTCCGGTCGCAGCAGAGATGTCTACTTTGGCGTAACCAAACAACAGGATATCGGCCAGATTAGCTTCGTGCTTCTCTGCAACTATTCCCCAGATTTGAGACGAAGCGCTTGTTTGAATATAGCCTGTGTTTAGGTCTGATTCTGTACCAGCCAAACCTCGCTCAAAACGAGAGTTAGTTGAGTTCCAGTAAACTGGCATACCTAACTCAGCTTCGTTCTCTACTGTCTGTTCGCGAGCATAGACCGTAGAACCGAGATTAGCCGCCTCAATAAGCGACCAAAGGTAATTGATGTTCTGGTCTAACTGACGCAGCGGCCTATTAGGAGTGCCCGGCGAAACCGGCTCGCCCTCCTGAATGTACTTAATAAATCGTTCTAAACTCATCCGTGAGTTCCTATAAAATTAGCCGTGAATCAATTCCCACTCGATGCCGACCTGACTTGAAGCGAGCTTTGGCTGCTGGGTAGCGGTAGAAAAGTAAGCTGCACTATAAATTAGATCTTGCGTAGCATCGTTACCGTCTACAAACGAAACAAGAGCCGCGCCGTAAATAACAGAATTTGCCGAGTCGCTAAAAGTTTTTCCATGCACCCCGACTAGACCCGCACTCCTTGCGGCAAACAGTACAGAATTACCCTTAGGAAAATCTGTGGTATCTGACGAGCTTATCGTTGCAGAGGACAAGTCTACTCGCAGGTAGTCTCGATCCGGACTAGAAGACAGGTTGTTGTAGTAACTTACGTTTCTACTTCGGTCAAAAGTAGGCACTGTTACCGTATCGCCAGGAGACGCTACGTTCTCAAACTCCAGGTACATACCGCCAATTCGGTAATTAATACCCGATCCTGCAACCAAATTTGCGGATATAGTTGCAAACTCGTAGACAACTAAATTGTTATCCCACTCTGACAGGTAAATTCTGTTTTTTGGAATATCCTCAAGGCCGTCTGGTATGTTGTATAGGCGAAAAACGGCTTTGTGAGGCGTTTGAATTTGTTCTTTCATTTTTTAACCTTATTGACAACGGCCTGATATTTGTCGAAGTCGTAAATTTTCTGATAAATAATCTACAGAGTTCACGTTTTCGCTAATAACCATACAAGGGAAAAAGGAAAATTCTTCTGTATAACCAGGCGCTGTAGCCGACGGAGGGCCGTCCATCACTATAGAATCCGACAATGTCTCTAACTCTACAAGCACCAGCATCGCCGTCTGAGGAGGTACGATCTTCCTTAGAGACGAAGCAGGAATAAACGGCAATTTGTCTCTTCCAAGCTTCCCAGCACTAATTTTTACTAAGAATGTATTGTAGCGTAAGAAGTTCTCCGCAAGAAACTCCAACGGGTTGACATTTGCAGGCAAATTAACTGCGGTAGGCTGGCCGACGGGATTTGCACGCACGTCGAGGTACATTGCGAGGGTTTTGCCCTCTTTTATACCTTTACTGTGGACTTCATCCCAGAATTTAGTGACGTCTTCAGAAAATCCGCCTAGATCCCAAGAGACTTTTGTGTAGCCATCTACGTCATCTTCCACGATAAGAGCCGTACTTTTGTTCTCAAAAGTTAGTTCTCCGAAGAAGCCCAAAGAAAGAAATCCAGGCCCAACGACTAAACCGGAAACTCCGTCCGGCACCGATCCTCGGTTAAACTCGTAAATCTGAAACGTATCTACGAGTGACTCCCCTGCGTAAACCGTGTCGCCAGCAGCAACTAAAGGAGTAGATCCCTTTTTAAAAGTGTAGGAATTCTTGTCCGTAACAATAACCGTGCTTCTTGAGTCTTCTGTGACTAACTCTACTACCTCGGTTTCAGATAAAACAATGGGTACGTCGGTAATTGCAGACCAAGCATACTGCAGGTCTTTAGACTTTGTTCCGCCAGTAAACGCATCTAAGATTGCGTTAATTATATCGCGATAACCTTCGCTAGAGCCCATCTTAAGCTCTAATGCGTAGCCGAATTGCTCGTAGACGTTATCTAAATCTACCTCTCCAGAGTAAACCCAAAGGACAATTTCTTTGTCTACAATTTGGCCGTTGCTAAAAATATCTTTAATTGGAAACTTACCGGAATCAAACGGGTTTTCCCTAAAAATTAAAGCACCTGGCTTCGGCTTCCAAAAATCTACGCTATCCGTCCAGATTACTTCTGGGTTAGCAATGTTGCTCAGGATGTTTTTTATCGTTTGAAAATCGCCAGGAATGTCTACTGTGTAGTAGCCTTCTAGCGCAAAAGCTTCTCCGTACTTCTGGGAAGTAGCGTTGCTGTATGTATTGGATGTGCCGGTCTCGTAGTCTTGGATAGATGCCGACGAATTATTGATGGCGCTGCTTCTTATGGTAACAGCTTGCCAGTTTTGTCGATGGAAAACCGGCACGCTAAACCTGGATATTGAAGCAATAAGCTCCATGAAATTTATCCAGGTTTGAGCGGTTAGGTTTGCCTTTGCTTTTAAAACGTCCTCCAGAAAATCCATACCCAGGTACGTCGTAGACCAGTAGCTGCCCACGGTATTGAGCAGCTGAGAAGGACGGTCTAAGTCATTTTGTGGGTATTTATAATCTGACATGGCTTTATTTCGTTATTGGCTCTCCTCTAAATTTTCAGAAAAAAGCCAATCAATTATCAATTCAGTAACGGCTCTCGCGATTAAGTTCAAAACTATGGATAAAATTAAACTCGCTAGTATTGAACCATGCTGCGAATACCTTTCTTTAACGGAAGCTCGACAAGCTGCGAGCGCCTCTTCCTTATCGACCTGACGATATACGTGGGGTTTACTAGCCCACCAGTCCATCGCGTTCTCTGCGATTTGTCTGGCTGCTACCGCTCGGCGACCCTTGTATTTTAACGAGGACACCACCCAATCTTGTACATCAGTTAATGAAGAAGATTTTGGACGTTCATTAGAGGTGCCGGACATTATCTACAGCTCCCACCTGCGCAAGAACTGTAAGAGCGGTTTCTAAAGAAACGACCGCCAAACAAACCACCACGAGAACTTGTGTAAGATCTTGTCACAGTTCTAGTGCTACCCCAGCCACCGGCTGCGCTGCTTGTTATGGCGTTTCCGCCCGTGGCAGGAAAGCCGTTGTGGATGTTGTCGTGCATGACGTGAAGTTCTTCTACAGTGTAGCCTTCATCTGCAGATACGCCGTGCTCTGCAAGGTGCTCGATAAGCGTCCTTTTCGACGGATTCCACGAACCATTAACGGTCCAACGAGACGAAGACATTCGAACAGGTGCCGTCAGGGCAGGTTCTTTTGCAGCTACAACTTCTTCCACGATGTCGGCTTCTGTAGTAGATGCAACTTCGTTTTGGCTACTAACGCTATCCAGCCCTTGTTCAATTCGAGACAAGGTAGCGGCCTGCGCATCAAGAGCAGACATAATCATCTCGTGATTCTGGTCAAGGTTTTTCTCCAGCTCCGCGTTGAAGATGTCGTCGTACTCGTTAGTAGGCGCTGCCTTTGCTTGCAGTTCTTTTTCTCCTCCGCCGAATTGAAGGAATATACCGATAATTAAGCAAACAGCTCCAGCAAATAGTAATCCAGTATGTCGCATAACATTTCCTCTACTTAAAATATGGTGAGTTTTCGTACCAATCAACTGGGTTACCTTCGGGGTTACCCATGACGCCAATCGCAGTTGTGCGCCCGTGGCGTAGTATCTGATCCCATGCGTTTGCGGTAATAAAGTACTCGCCGTCGCCGTGAGAGTTGACAGCACGCAATGTGCCGTCCTCTTTGTAACCAAGCACGGCCATTGCATGCCCGCCGCGTCCTGGTCTAAACGTCCGCATTATGCGGTCTCTTGGAATAGTGTTACTTCCGTAAGCGATTCCAAAGTTAATGCCTCCGCCGCCGCCAATGAAGTCTAAAGTTTCTTCGTGGTTGCGAGGGACTTTCCAAATTGACAAACACTTGTAAGGCTCGCCTGCGTCGTAGTTAGCTTGGCTTAGAATCTTATCCCGAGTTGACCTACTAGGATATCCTCTGGGGTAGCCAGTTAAGTCCTCGGGGCAGACGCCGTAACGCATGGCAACTTTACAGCCGCCAGAAATAGTGGACCCCATATCTCGACCGAGTAGTCCGTCAATTTTTTGACTAGCGAGGTACGCAAAGATATCCGATAGCTGTATCTTTTCGCCCCGAACCGCCGCCAACCTCTCTAAGCAGCTAGAGATAGAATGGCCTTGGCAAGAACCCATAGGGCCCTGGTTTTCAGTTTTGTGCCAGTCTACTAGCACTTCGTCTGGGCGACTAAATGATTCCCAGACTAACGACTTAACCGGTAGCTCGGAAATTGAATTTACAAACTCGTGATCCTCGCGGTCAAAGTCATAGTCGTACAGGATTTCATTCTCGCTCATTTGCGTAACTCCTCAAAATCTCTTCGTGAACCTCAGCAGACCATCCACCTGCGTCGTCAAACTTTTTTTGCTCAGCTCGCGCTAAGTCAGAGAAGGCCGCTTTTCGCGCAGGAGCTTGACCTGCGGCCAAAAATTCCCACACCTCAGTGTCCTTGGTAAACTCACCTGCTTTTAGTTTGTCTGCTGCTGCAACAGCGTGCTTTCGCCACAGGTCTTCGTAAATATCGAAGCTTTTAGTGACCGAGTCAGCTTTCGGCAGCGGGGGCACGACAGAATCTTCAGGTATTAGCAGTAAAACTACAGCTGCTATAAGACTGAATAGTCCTGCAAGAGTTCTCATTCT
>WLWF01001941.1_pt1 | contig 15777 bp, 6 predicted proteins | sample 6718331 | NCBI WGS metagenome assembly WLWF01 (sample SAMN12718692, study PRJNA515312) | sponge metagenome | isolation source: marine sponge | host: Mycale hentscheli | place: New Zealand: South Island, Marlborough, Capsize Point | collected 2003-05-01
CAAAGAAAGAAGCACCCGTTAAGGTTGCTGATGAAGTGTATGTAACCAAAGCACAGTTGGCTGCTATCTGGGGATGCTCTGCTGAGTTAATTCACGACTACGAGATTGATGAGATGAACTCGTGCTTGGAGAAGTATGAGATTACAACTGCTCCACGCATCCGTCATTTCCTATCGCAGACAGGACACGAGAGTGGTGGCGGGCGTTATAAGAAAGAGCTTGCGAGTGGTGAAGCGTATAACGGTCGTGATGACCTAGGCAATACATCACCTGGTGATGGTCCTAAGTACAAAGGTGCTGGATACATTCAACTGACTGGTAAATATAACTACTCACGACTAGCGGAATACTTAGGTGACCCTCGTGTGATGGAAGGCGTTGAGTATGTAGCAGAAAACCTGCCGTTTACATCAGCAGGTTACTGGTGGGAAGACAACCGTATGAACGAGTTGATTGATAGTGGTGCTGATGTTCTTGCTGTTACCAAGCGAGTGAACGGTGGAACGAACGGGCTAGCTGATAGAGAGCATTACTACCAGCGTTGCCTTCAGCAGATTCAATAACCGCTACCTGGGTCTGGCGTTGGGTCAGGCGTAGGTGTTGGCGTAGGTGTAGGAGCAGGAGTTTCAGCTACTGCTTCTTCTTCTGGTGCTACATAGTTGCCGTGATACAGAGTACCGCCATCAGGCATATAGAAGGTATCACCATTCATATCGTGCGTGTGATGGTCGCCTACTGAACTAGCAGCATTAGCAGCATCTGCTGTGTAATACAGCGGGTAGTAGCCATCTAGTGCGAACGGTTCAACAGCATTTACTGCGGTGCGAACTGTTGCGGTGAGTACTGCACTCTCTTCTGCCGATAGTGTTTGACCAGCCATCAGGCGATAGAGGCTAGATGCGATGGATGTACGGCGAGCGTTGACCTTCTGTGGGAACGCAGTGAAAGCAGCAGATACTGCTTGTTGCAAGGCGACGTGTGCTGGGTCATTAGCGTTGAGAGCAGTGAAGATTTTCTTGATATAGAAATTTTCACTGAGGCGGTTGTCGTTAGAAATCCACTCATTATTAGTGTTTTCAATATTGACTGTATCAATGCCGTTGGTAGAAACGAAAGTACCTGTGCCTGATTTAGCAGGTCCGGTTACTTCTGTATCACCATCTGCGGCACCACTGCCGTCAGAACCAAGCCAAGAGCCGCCATCAACAGTCATCGTGTTGGCTGCTACATCAACATCAACCACTTCGATAGGGTTGCCGCCTGCGAAGGCTGCGTAGATGTAGGTCTCACTACTTGAGTTTACGTTAGATTGATCAGATACGATTTGAAACCCACTATCCGAGAATTGCAGGAGAGGAACGTCGATTTCGGCGATATTTAGGTTTGGATAGAGGATTTTAGAGTCTCCACGAGCAGAATCCATTATGTACCAATCACCAGCACTTGTTGATTTAATCATTACAAATGCAGGCGCGAACCCGCAATCAATTACGGGTCCTGTTGTAGAACTATTACCAGCGTATGAACCGAAGCTAGATACACCAGGTGTCTCCGCCCAAGCGTAGGCGACATACGAGCCACTACCGTTGCTATATGAATTGTTTGTTAACGATATTACTTCAGAGGTGGGTGGCGTGGCAGTAAAGTAAGCATCAGCTCTTTCCGCTATTGCCTCATTTAGGAATAAGTTATTGCTTAAATCTAAGGCTGAATGGTAGACAAGCCAATCTGCAGCTTGGTCAATTGATTTAAAGATAACCATGCCTGGCACACTGTTTAAACCTAAACCCAAAGTACCTGTAGCAGAAGTTCCAGTATAATTAACGACACTAAAGTTACCGTTAGACCTAACCTGCGACTCAATAGTGCCGTCGTTATTAGTGACGGTTGTGTCGCCAGCATCCCAGCACCAGGCTACGTAGTCTCTGTCCGTCTGGTTATTATTAGTATGAGATCCAAGAGTAAAACCAGAGCTATCAAAAGAGACAACACTGTCTGCTTGATTAGAACTCACTGAAGTATCATCAGATTTTAATCTTTGATTAGGTCCACGGACAGAATCAAAAAGCTGGTGACTGTTTGAAACGCCTGTAGTTTTTAACCACACCAAGTCAGGACTGAACCCAGTCTCAATCGACTGTGTGCCGCCGTTACCTGTGTATGTAACCGCTGCAAACCCACTATCCGTACCAACATTATCGCCAGGGCTGAAGTATTTAAGGTCGGGGTTGGGAGTGTTGAAGGTGAGGGTTGTTGCTTCTACATTAATAGGTACCCCATCAACTAACATATTGCTTATCTGATTGGCCCAACCTACATTTACTCCATTCCATCTAAAGCCTTCAATAACAGAAACTTGTTCAGGAAAAGTAATCGTATTCCACGATTCACCTTTCATATTCGCAAAGTTGGTGTACCCAGCAGTTTGAGGAATTGCGTTATTATCATAAGCCGCTGGATTTAAAGTTACCCAACCACCTGAATCACCATTAGCTTCAATAGTGATTGTTGAAGGTTTGTTTAAAACAATAGGAGTATCAAATTTAATATAGGAAGTAGATGACAAGGTGTTGGCGGATGTTGATGTGTAACCTGCTCCACCTAGCACACAAAGATAATTCTTTTGAACTTCACGTCCTGCGGAAATAGCACCGTCACCCACTGAACCTTGACCACTATAAATAGTGTCTGTACTTAAACCACCAACACTCGCAATCGTACTGGTAACAGGCGTATAGCTTGCGATTGCTCCGTCAGAATCAACCATTACCAAAGCGTCATTATCGACAAACCCGTCAAGGTTGGCTGGTTGTCCGACTGTTAATTTACTGTCGTAAGTTTCAGTCTTGGTAAGGTCTGTGGCACCAGCAGGGTCACCTGAGTTATCAGCACCTAACCAGCTACCGCCGTCCGTCGTGATTGTTGGACCGGCTGCATCGATGGCGGTGATTGATACACCTGGCTGAACCACATCACCCACTTCAAACTTGTCGAAGTTGTTGTCGGTTGGGAAGGTGAGGACAGTCAATCCTTCTTTTAAATTATCTTGTATAATTTCAACATTATTGACACGGAATCCAGCAATATAACATTGGTTATATGCACCACCACCACCTGGATTTGGGTCATTTCTGAAGTATTCTACAAAAACTGCGTTTTCTGGAATAGTTACGTCAGTCCAAGCAAAGTTAGCGTTTCTTGGGATTGTGGTGGCAGTTCCAATCGGGTTGTTATTAACGTCTTTAAAAATATAATCCCAAGCTTTGTAATTTGTGTTAGTAGTTGCAAGGGCATTAACTCCCCAAGTGTCCCCAGGAGAAGCCCCTACTGAAGCTAAAATAACACTGAATTTTTGAGAAGACGTAGTAGCATTTGCACCTTGAGTTCCTACAAGGTATAAAGATTCACCTAGATTGGAACCTTCAAGACCGTTAAATAACACCGCAGGTGAACTGTTATCTCTGCTGTCTAGTTTCATGTTAGTAGGGAAACATTTAGTGATAGTTGGTGTTTCACCAGGAAAAGCTCCTGAGCTATCTGAAACATAACTGTCACTGTTAACGTATTCACCTTTTGTCACAGCAACAGTTTCAATCGTGTCAGTTGTATAAACGTTCGTACCACCGCCTTCTACATCAGTAATAGGACCAGCAGCACCATCTGGGTTTGGAACTTGCGGCAGTAGTGTGTTGCTTTCTTTGACTGAAGCACCAGCACTATTCTCTGCTTTAACGATGACTGAGATTGCGGTACCGAGTGGTAGGTCATCATCAGGTTCTTGCCCTGTGGCGAATACACTAGGGAACTGAACGCTGTAATCTTTGTTGGTTACATTAAGGAAGCCAGGGTCATCACGCTGGATACCGATAACTTGTGCTTTATCATTAATGATTTGAAGGTTACCCCAGACTTGATCTGCGGTACCTACGATTGGAGTAGCAGGCACAAAGCTGAAGGGAATACCCGCTTTGTTATCAGCAATCCAGCGACCGGAAGAAGCAGAGAGGCTTACTTCTGTGCCGTCAGCTTCAAGGAAAGTACCTTCTGCTGTGTAGGGTCCACCGGTAACGCTTGTTTCGCCTGATTCAGTTAATGAAGTGCTAATTTGATATAAAACACCGTTTCTTAAAAAATGATTTACTGCTAAATTATCCTTTCCAGCATTCTCAACTCTTATCTTGTTTACAACACCGTTTACAGTAAAGGTGTGTGTTTGATTTAGTGCAAATTCTGAGTCACCTTGCTGCACATCGTTAATGTAAATGTAACAAGGTAGGTTTCCTAGTGCTACACCAACAGTAGAGAAAGTCTCACCTCCGGTTAAAACTTCCATATAAGCGTTCCCCTGCCCTGCAGGATTGACTGTTAAACTATTGTAATTTGCAATAGTAAGGTCATTGAGATCGTTTAGATTTCCAAAAGCGTAACCAGGAAAAAATGTATCGATTGAGTAAGTTGTATTAGGATCACCAGAAGTATCTGGTTTATAGAAAGTCGCAACACCTGGAGCTGTAGCGTCAATAGCCTTCCATTCACCACCATCAACAGTCATCGTGTTGGCGGTTGTGTCTATGGCGGTGATTAATACGTTAGTTACCCCTTCCCAAGGCAAAAACTCAGTTGGTATATCTTGAGTAAAATCTGATGGGTCAAAACGAGCATTCAGACTGCCGAGACTACTAGGAGTTACAGCAGGGCTAAGTGCTTCTGTAATTCCAGTATATGCAATACCTAGATCAGTACCGTTTATAAAGAATTTAATAGTACCAGCATCTGCATCAAAGGCAATTCCTATAACATCTCCAGCATCTAGCGGAGTATTAGTACCACTATTAGATGCCGGATAATATACGTTACCGCCTATGCCGTATGAGTTTCCACCACCTACATAAGTTGCGGTATTGAATGAAGAATTCACTAGTCCAATCTTAGGTCCGTTAAAAGGTGTATCAGGACCAATTTCTACTTCGTAATACCATTTACCGCTGTTGTTATAATCTGCTGTAGACACTACAGACTTATTATTAACACTTGCTGATGCTGATAAATTGTTATTGGTAAGTGTAACTGAACTATCTTTATTGTTTGAGTCAAGTGTTGCAGGTTCACCTTGAACCACATCACCAACCTGGAAGTATTGCAGGTCGGGGTTGGGAGTGTTGAAGGTGAGGACAGGGTCTAACTGGTCTGTACTCGTTAATTGAACGCCATCAAATTTAATACCACCAATTGAGAGATAATTTTGTGAGTCGTAATCCTTCCAACTAATGGTTTCAATTAGTGTAGGGACACCTAAATCAACAGTAAATGTTGAGTTAAACCCTGTGCTTTTTGCTTCAGTCAGATAACTTACACCATTAATTTCGATGATGTCATCAGGTGGATTTGCAGCTACTTGCCTATAGCTCATGAACTCAAGCGTTGTAGCTACTTTATTAGGAGAGAAGACAAGCGTTCCAGGTCTTGTAGGAAAGCAAGAATTTGTATGGGTGATAGTAGCACTCCACGTATTGGTAAATATCGTTGAGGGGGATCCATAGCTGGAGTCGTGCGTGCCAACAACTTTCGATGCCCAGTTAGCATCAGCAATACCAACACTCGCAATCTCACTGGTCTGTAGCGTGTAAGAAGCAGGCTTATATGTACCATCAGGGTTCGTCTGACCATCTGTCATAAAGACAGCACCGCTCATGTCATCAAGGTCTTTAGTAGATGCAACCGTCAGCTTGGTTGAATAAGCAACGGACTTGGTAATGTCTGTGTCACCCCCTAATACAGGGGCTCCGGCAACGTCTGACGATATAAAGAGGCTGTTATTATATGAAAATCCAGCGATGTGAGCTATTCGCCCATTATCACCAGCCATACACTGCACTCTTAACCTCTTGGCACCAGTGATGTTGGTAAAAGTGACTGGAGTGATAACGTTGAGCTGGAACTCTCCTGATCTTCTTTCATACGCTATTTGCGCCCCCGTTTCACTGTAGATCCAGTAGTCGACTGTGTCCCCAAACTCGGACTGACCCTTAGAGTGAAAAGTGAAATCACCATCCAAAACAGTAGGTAACACAAACTCCAGATATTTGCCTTCTTGACTCCAAGCTGTACGGGTTTTTGAGAGTGCCCCGTCGAAGGCATAGGTAGGACGATCCATGCTCGTCCCATTTGTAGTCAATGCCCAGAGTTCATCTGGCATATAACGAGTGTCGCCAGGTACTGCAGGTTGCCCAGTTCCGTCAGCTCCGAGCCAGATACCGCCGTCTACTGTGATTGAAGGTACGCTGTCATCGATGGCGGTGATTGATACATCAGGGTCTTGAACCACTTCACCCACTTCAAACCTGTCGAAGTCTTTGGAGGTTGGGAAGGTGAGAGTGCTTCCTTGGTTGTTTAAACTTAAACCATTAACTAATACATTATTTACTTTATAGTTTGAGCCACCTCCAAGATGTGTAGTAGAAAATGTAAACGAGCTTAAAGATTGTTCAGGAAATACCCATTCTTGAATTCTCAGACCACCACCTAAATCAATAAGGTTTGTATTTAAACCTTTATTGTCGCTGTCGTCTACATACAAACGGACATTGTCATTGTGTGTACTGGTGATAAACCCAAGCTTTGTCACACCGCTTATATTGGCTGTAATTTTAAGTTGACTTGAAAGATCAAAGTTTGCGTATGTTGATGTGTCATCATCAGTAGCATCAGAAAGTGTTCCTACTGTTGGTGACCCGGCTGCTGTAAATGAGATTGATTTTACATCAACACTCGCAATCGTGTCAGTCGTATAAACCTCTGTACCGCCACCTTCTACTTTAGTGATGGTGTCTGAAATCAAACTATTCAGATCACCACTACCAGCGCCATCCTCAGGCGATAAAACCTGAGGTGTATCAATAGTCCCAGTTGGAGGTGGGACATAATTTAAATCATCTTTGAGATCTTGGTATGTAATTTTATAGGACTCTTCGTCCCTTCCTACTATGAAATTGTCTGAATCTTGTAAAGCCATATTTTAACTCAAAGGGTTTACTAGTTATTATCAAGGAAGATCCAGAAGAACAGAAATGTCATAAGGGACAAAGCTATTCTCTGTAACTCCGATTTGAGGAGTAGCTGGAGTTCCTGGTGTTACTGTAGTGTTAACAGTAATGTTGTCACCTGCAACTACACTGGCAACACCACCTGGAGTACTTACCAAAGACTCAAGCTGTGCAAAGCTTTCCTTAGGCATATAGCCATCGTTAGTAGCAGTAGCAGCAGGCATAGAAACATCCTGCTCACCATCTACAACAGCAGATACAACAACAGGTGCAGTGCCAGTAATCTCTACTAGACCACCACCACCTGAGCCAACAACTGACCAGGATGTACCGTCATAGAACAGACGATCACCTTCAGTAACAGGGTCACCATTAGATGAACCCCACAGGGCATTGTTCAATACTGCATCAGCATCATCCCAAATATAGAAGTCACCATTCTCCGCAGGAGTAGGAGGATTATTAGCATCAGTCCAGGTACCTTTGTAGGTAAGACCAGCAGGGATGACAGCATTAAGCGTGCCATCAGCTTCGATGTCTAAGTTAGTACCAACTTTAATTACACCAAGTTGGGAAGCAGAAGCAATAGGAACGTCTTTGTTAAGACCTACTTCAATTTTAGAATTTGTGTAGCTTGCAATTTGATCAGCAGTAGCTTTGTGTGGAACATTGCCACGTTGTACAAGTAGAAGATCGGTATCAGATAAAGCCATGGTTATACGTTAGGAATAGTTTGTAAATCGAGCGACACTACAGTGCCAGTTTTAATGAGGGGTTTAGTAAAGGTAAGGATTTCACTGTCTTGACCGTCTTGTCCGTCTTGACCGTCTTGACCATCTTCACCATCTTCACCAGGAAGACCATCTTGACCAGGAAGACCAGTATCACCTTTTTCACCTTTAGTATTAAGTTGAATCCAAGCACTACCACTATCTCGTCGATAGAATAGAATGTTTTCATCATCTTTTACCCAGAACTTACCGGGTTGTGTGTAGCGGTTTTCTTCAAAGTCTACGTTGGATTCAGATACATAAGTATCATGACGTTCAACTAGAGCATCAGTAGTAGCTACATATTCGTCATTAGTTACAGAAGCATCCCAACGCATTTCACGTTGCATATTACCTGTAACCTTAGACACATTAGTCAGTGCTTTAAAGCTTTCAAGGCGTGCCTCTACAGCACCTGTGGTAGGGATATGAACATCGTCAATCTCATCTACCCAGTTATCCGCCATATAGGTGGTCTCGTCACACTGATCCCAATAACGATTATCAATCCATTGGGTAGTAGCAACGTGCTCATCATCAATTGTTAGTCTGGAGTTAGATTTAACTAAGTCTCCTTTTAAACCATCCTCTTCAGCATCAGCAGGGATACGATTGAGCCATAACTCTTTACCGTATTGCAGCTCATCTTGGAGGTAACCACGACCACATCTATCCTCTTCAATAGCTAACCTCAATTGATTGAAGTCAGTATTCAAGTCATCAGCTTTTACTGAATGACCAGGATGGAAGGTTGCTTGCATCTGATCAAGATCAGTACAGCGATAGACGACTAGACTTGTAGTGGGTGGTGTTTCTACCTCAATTGTTGTTGGGTTTAGAAAGCGCCAGTCAGTGCCGTATGTAAGGTTTACATATTTTAGATTGTCATCCACATACTGTGCCACTTTGACATCAGTAGTTTCTAAGTATTCAAATGGAAAGGTAAAAGCTCGTTGAGAACCATTCCCTTGGTATTCAATTCGGGCGTCACAGTCTGTGCATTGTGCCATAGCTTATTTGTAAATAGAAAGTACGTCTTGCATTGAGGAGGTACGTTGTTTAACATCAACTTGTTGGATGTTGGCTTGACGTTTTTCTTCAATAATTGTCTGTACTTCTGGACGTGAGGAGATTTCAGCCCAGGCTCTCTTCCGTGCCTTGTTAAACTCTTGTTTAATCAACCTGTTATGTAAGTAATCTTTAGGGTCAATATCTCTCTTTCCTTTTCTTAGGTCTTCTCTCATTGTTTTTAGAGAGGCTTGAACATCTTTACGCCTTGCTAAAGCATCTAACTTCTTTAATAGGTTTTGTTTACCAATAGCTTGTTGAAACATAGACCGTACAACAGGGCTATCTACAAGGGACTCACCATTAGGGGATGACTGAACAGACAACCGTGTGTCGTAGTTACTATTAAATAGCAAGTCACGACCTGGAGAGTTCTGGTCTACGTTAAAGTGTACAGGGCTAAACATGTTAAACAGTCTTGTAATGGGATGCCAATCTCTGATTATTTCTCCTGTTAGTAGATCATACTTCTTAGGCAGACCACCATCAGCAGCAATAAGCTCTGTAATACCATTACGTGCACGAATAGTTTCAATAATACCTCTATTGATTTCATTCATGCCAGGGTTGAACAGCTTGCCTATCTCATTTCGTAGACCTGACAGCGGTACTTGATTGTTTAGGAGCTGACCTATAATCTTTTCAGACTGACCTGACTCACCTTGTATTAGGTCTACAAGTTGAACAAGACCTTGTGTATATGACTTAGTACCCATGCCTACTGCAGCTTGTGTAGCCACCCTTAACAGGTTCTGCTCTGCCCATTCAGGACCCATCAGTTCCGAATTGTCACCAATATCAGCAATGGCATATAACATCGAGTTAAATGGTTCAAAGGCATCTAGTGATACCCAAGCATCACCTACCTTCATTGAACGTGGTGTCCATCCAGAATCTACCCAAGAGCTACGGAGCTGTCTATTTTCTGGACCATTACCACGGAGACGATCGCTAAGGTAAAGCTGTGAAGCAGCGAAGACTACACTTGTACCTATAGCTTGGCGTCCGATCATCAAGGCTTTTTCATTGGCTAAATCTTCTGCATTCTTGATTCCGTATTGAATTACATTATCGAGATTGTCAGCAGATGCATAGAGTATGTTTTGTTGCTTTTTAAGAAGCAAGTTTAGACCAGGAGTATATTTAGCAGTCATGGCAATACCATTTACACCTGTACGTGCAAACAGAAAGAACGGTTTTATAGCAGGAGTCTTATTAAATAGATCCTCCATGTTCTTACCAAGACCAGTTAGATCTTCATTTAGCTTTGACTCTGCAGCAGCCTTCTTAAGGAACTCCTCTTTGATAGTACCGTCTGCGTCGTATAGATCTTCGTAGAATTTATCTTCGATTTCTTTTAAAGCTTTCTTATCGTTTAATGCACTAACACCTTTCTCATCAAGAACTTTTCTGACTGCTTTTTCTGTAGCTCTTGCTCTACCCATAATTACATCAAACGCAGCATCAGTTGCGTTCATCAAGTTAGAGTTAAGAGTAAGTACAGGGTTCATATTCATAGCCCTTACCATCGAAGTAAAGCGGAATGCTGCTTTATCACCATCAGTACCACGGGTCTCTACCCACCTTTCTAGACGCTGGAAGTCTTCGTTCCGACGTTGGTATTCCATGAACTTGTTGCCAAGACTTGTGTAATCACCAGACCAGTTAGATTTAAACCTAGTGCTAAACACTTTCATTGCTTCTGGTAGGGCATTAAATACTGCTCCAAGTTGTGCGACCGATGCTCGCCTTGTAGCTGAGTCACCCGTAAAGGGTTCACGTATTGCTGCACCTAATGCTTGTGATATGTACCGTAGGTTTGAATTTAAACCTGTACCTGAAAGCGCCTTGACGGGCGTCTTAGGACCGCTAAGGATACCATTGATAGACATACTTTGAAGTTCTTTTGTAAGCTCTCCTGTACGCCTCTTGCCGTTGATCTCGCCACCTGTGTGGATACGACGCATGAACTTATCAAGGTCTTCAAGATTATTGACATCTTTCATGTTTGATAGTGTCTCAATCCAAGCACCTACAAACTGCTGACTATCGTCTTTCTGGATCATTTGCATGACAATATCCATAGCCTGTGCTGAATCATTATGTAATTCTTCTAGGCTCTTCTTAGCAGCTTGTCTTGCTTTCTTACCTGCAGGTCCTGCAAGTTTCTGTAGGTTCAAACCTGCCAGATACCTTGACCGCCTTGTCATTGCCATACCTACAACAACTCGATCAGCAAGTGTTTTCATAGGACCGGTGCCATTTTGAAGATCCCTAAACGAGATCATCTCTCCTGACACTTGTGCAAGATCACGGAGTTGTTTCGTAAGGGCGCCAACAATTAAGTCAGCAGCTAGGACCTCTTCAGGAGGAATATAGTCAAGATCAAATTCCTTACCAATTGGTACTTGCTTACCCTCGGCATTTGTGTATGTACGGACACCAGTTCTAGCTCTGTATTCTTTAGGGAATAAACTTTCAAAGTATTCCTCTGCACTCATGTCTGAGTTACGTGGTTGAATAGCTTCATGTGCTTTGAGAACTGAATCTCTAAACCGTTCTGTAAATGTAGTGCCCTGTTTTTTAGATTCAGCAAGCATAGCCTCGTAGCGATCATCACTAAGAATCTCTTTCGCTTTCTTCATCAGAAGCTTAGTTACCTCTTTATCACCACCAATCTTTAGTCGTCTTGCTTCTGTAGGTGTTAACAAAGAATCAGTTGAACCACCTGCAGCAGTAGGATCTTCACGGATAGTGTTTAACTGTTCCATGACATCCATAGGCTTACCTGTGGAGTTAGGAGAACCTTGTTGAGGCTCAGCCATTGGCTTGTTCTTATGCTCTCCAAACCCTTCAGACTTCAGCTCTTCTCTACCAGCTTCTACAGTCTGATCTTCTACGCTCTTATTACGAGCATCTACTTCATCTGCTGCCTTACCTAATCCTTCTGCTAGTTCATCACCAGTCTTTTTCATCTGGCGACCTAACAAGATTAGATCAAAAGCAGCTCCGATACCCATACCCTCAACTACATTCTTCAGAGTCATCATCAATGGATGGTCTGATTCCTTTGTAGCAAGGGGACCTAGAACGTTATCCATAACAGGGAAGTGTTCAACGATCATTCCACTGAGGTTTTCTTCCTGTGATTGAGCTGTGATCAAGTCAACAGAAGCACCAATAGCAGCACCCTTAGCGATAGTAGGAAGCTTAGATAATGCTCCTACAGCCTTGAATGCACCACCAACAGGGATAAGTAACGTACCTAGATTGATTGTACCTCTAATAAGACCACCCCACCAAGTCTGTGTTTCAAACTGGTCAGGGTTTAGTGGATCCCAATCAGGCTTGTAGTCAGCACCCTGTTCTTGCATCTCTCCACTAGCCATATCAACGGCTCGTTCAGGGAGAGTAAGGATGTCACTACCAGCATCAGCTAGACCGCCAGCAATAGCATTGCCAAGTTCTTGTCCAACATTATTTTTGTTGTCCTTTTCAGCTTGTGCTTGTTGCTCTTGCTCTTTTTGAGTCTTGATACCTTGCAAGTATTCTTGCTCTTTCTTATCTTCTTGCTGTGCAAGTTCAGATGCTTCAATGTTCTTTTGTACTACATCAGTATCAATCCGTGATGTATCGGTAATGTAATCCATTAATTACTCCTTAGAGCTGGTAAGATATTTTGTGGTTGGTTATACACTGATACAACAGCACGCCCAGCATCTAGTACTTCTTGTGCTTCTGCAGCAGGTATTTTCCATAGTCCCTGCCACTCAGTCCTTAGACCTGTGAGGGAGTTTTGTACGCCTAATCTCCAACGGAGACGACCTATAGCCAAAGCATCTTGAGTAGCAGCATCAAAAGGAGTATCCATAGATAGACCTAATTGTTGTGCTGTTTCTGCAAGAGTGCTAGGGATAAATTGATAACGTCCTGCAGCAAATAAACTGCCTTGGGACTGAAGTGACATGACCTCACCTAGCGTCATACTAGATATACAACCGGTGACATCACAGCTATTAGCAGATCCATATGCTGTGTTATTAACACCCATACCTGATCCACCTACATTCATGGCGTCATATTCACCATATGATTTTGACTCAACTGAAGCAACTGCATCTAAGAAGAATGCTGTGTCACCATCAGTTTGTGTTACTGCACGAGTGGTTCTAGACAACGAAGATTGACGACGCAGTAGGTCCTGAACAGCAGGATCTAACTTGTCTACATTCTCCTCTACTTCAGGACGATCAGTGTCTGGCTCAATGCCTGCATACTTAAGCTGCATCTTGACAAAGTCATATGTAGGAATTGGTAGCATACGAGCAACAGCAGTAGCAAATGCAGGTGGACTTCCATTACCTTCAATATACTTTTTCCCTTGTTCCATCTCATCGTCAGTTAGATACTGACCGGTTACAGCAGAGTCCTGGTTTTGCTTGATGGTTTTAACTGCACCATTTACTCTATCGATAAATGATTGTTTACCAAAATCAGGGAGTTGTACTTTGTAAGTACCAACTTCGATGTTCTTAGCAACACTGTCAATAGCTGCATCATGTGCTTGCTGTTCTGATAGCGGTTTATTTAGACCTTGGTTGTACTTAAGTAGATAAGCACGTTTGGCAAGTCTTTGTTGCTTTCTATACTCAGGTGTCTTAGGAGCTTCTCCATCTGTAATGCTAAACAGCTGATCAAGGTTTGCAATGATAGCTTCATTAGACTCCTTAATCATCTCACTTGTAGGAGCAGCACCCTCAGTACTACGTATAGAATTAGGAAATTCTGTCTTTAGCGACTTAGGATAACCTTTGAAGTCTTCCTCTGTTAGATAACCACGTTCATCTATAATAGCTTTAAGACGAATCCGTGCCTCAACTTTATCAACATCAGTAGCTGCAGTAATAGCATCCTTTATGCTATCAGGTAATGGTGAGTTTTTATGAGCATCTTTCCATACTTGAATAAGAGCAGTAGAGTTACGGTCAGTCATCTCACCTTCCATCTCTTCGATGGCAGTTAAGATCTGATTCTCTGTCTCCCTCTTAGCGCGAGCTAACTTTGTAGAATCATCGTTAATTCTATTTGTAATTGCATCTTCTGCTGCCTGCTCTAAACCTGCAAAGATGCCGGGATCTTTCCCAGCAAGAGTAGAAACAGAACCATCATTAAAGGTAAGCTCTGTCTCAAATATTTGTTCTTTAACATATTCTCCTGTAATTGATCCGTCTTTTAAACCTGCATCTAACAGTGCGGCTAGCTCTCGCTTACCTACACCTGCACCTTTTGGATGATTTAAAATGAAATCTTGTAGTGCATCAGGTTGTTCACTTTTAATATCTAAGTAAAGATCATTCTTGCGCCCATCCTTTAACTCTTGTTGCCTAGCTTGTTGACGCTCAGCAGCAAACTTAATAGCTTGACGAGTGTTCTCGTTCCTAATCGTTGGAAATAAGTACTTGTTCAGCAGTGCAGGGTTAGTACCAGCAAACTGTTCTAAGAACTGTGATGACACCTGTGCTTGTAAAGCAGCAAACTCTTCTGGCTCTTTAGCATTATCAAAGGTGACAGTCTTACCATTGATGACAACGGAAGCACTCTCCTTTGCTGTGGCTAAGTAGGCAGGGAAACCAGCGGCACCATTCTGAATACGACCCTTTTCGTAGCCATACTTCTCCCATCCAGATAGACCACGTACACGGTCAGCAAGGAAGACATTACCTGTTTCTTCTTCTACTACTTCTGCTTCTTTGTCAGCAACTACCTTACCTTCAGTAAGGGTAGCTTCATCAGCATCAAACTGTGCCTGTTCTTCAGGTGTTAAACCATCAGTCAAAGCACGCATCATGCCTCGCTGCATATCAGCTTTGTTCTTTTTATCTTGTATATCTACAAGATTACTTGCTAAAGTCTCACTAAACTTACCTAGCTCTTCAAGAGCAGAGGGTTTCTCAGCAATACGAATTCGTCTTTCATCATTAGCCTTTTGGCTTTGGACACGAATGTCATAGGCTTCATTCTGCCTCTTGTTCTCAGCTTCAATACCTGGAACGTAGTCAATAATATCGACAGGATTAAACCTGCCATCTGAAGCAATTGGATTAAACTGCTCATCTCCTAGTAATGGATTCTGCATTAGTCAACTCTCTGTCCGAATAATCCGCCAGGTTTTAATTGGTCAGCAGCGTTAACTCCGCTTGTTGCTGCACCAAGTAAATCACCTGCAAGTGAAAGACCAGATGGTCCAGGCATCATTGTTGGTGCTACTGGTGCTACCCCTGGCTGTGGAGCAATAGCAACATCACTGTATGCTTTTCTATTAGCACTAAGTAGTTCTCTGTTAAGACCTTCTGTCTTATTCCTGTAACCAGTCTGAGCACTCATTAAGTTCTCTGCCATAACAGCATTACCTCTTCCGTACTGCATCATCTGTTCAGCATTTAGTCGATCAACAGAACGACCTGTTCTACCTGCAGCCGCGAAGTTACCTTGAGAACGTACCAGCTTTGCTAGTCGTCCTTCTTGGTTAAAGGCAGCTTGTGAGAACTGATTGTTTAAGTTTCGTTGGGCAGCGGCATAGCCACGTGCAGCAGCCATCTGATTCTCATCAACTGTCTCTTCAAATTGTTGGATCTTGCGACCATACACGTGCCGTGTTTGATCCCATTTACGTTCTCTTACTTTTAACTGATATTTGTAGTTGTTGATTGCAGCAGCGTTCTGTGCAGAGGCTTGAGCACTAGCAGACTGGTGTTGTCCGATTGCACCTATGCCACCTGCTGCTGCTGAAGCCACTCCTAGGGCTACGGCTGGTGCACACATTTGTCAAATCTTATAAAGGATAAGTTGTTAGGTCCTAACTTCACTTCCTCGTGAAATTTAAAACCTAGAAATTT
>WLWF01001945.1_pt1 | contig 15748 bp, 9 predicted proteins | sample 6718331 | NCBI WGS metagenome assembly WLWF01 (sample SAMN12718692, study PRJNA515312) | sponge metagenome | isolation source: marine sponge | host: Mycale hentscheli | place: New Zealand: South Island, Marlborough, Capsize Point | collected 2003-05-01
GATCATCAGGAGAACCCAAGGTCTGAGGAACGAGGGAGGATTGGGTAAAAAGATCTGATATAAATAAGAGTGTAGAAGGTATTACTGCACTCTGAATTTATACCATGTCAGCTCTAATCACAGATGAGTTTAGGCTATTTAACGCAGACAACTTTATTGACTCCGTAACTGATCCAACAAACTCTTATTACATTTTCGTTGGTCTACCCAATCCGGTAGGACCCGAATACGGCAGATCCCTCACATGGAATGAGGATCCCCCATCACCGACAGATAACTTTTCGTATCTTCGCCACTGTTATGACACCATGATGTATGGTCGTCGTATTACTCCTGGCAATATCCGAAGAGTTATTCGTCGTACTGATTGGATTAAAGGAACTCGTTATGAGCAGTATAGGGATGACTACAGCACAGCTAATGTCTCACCTAATACAGGATCAACTCGTCTATATGACGCAAACTACTACGTTGTCAACAGCGACTTCAGAGTGTATGTCTGTTTGAGCAACGGTTCTAGTGGTTCTAACCCCAAAGGAAATGGTTCAGAAGACGAACCAACCTTCGTAGATACTGAGCCGTCAGCGGCTGGTTCTAGTGGTGATGGTTACGTCTGGAAATATCTCTATACAGTTTCGCCTGCTGACGTCATTAAATTTGACTCAACAGACTATATTACAGTGCCAAATGATTGGCTAACTTCCAATTCCCCACAGATTGTTGCTATCAGGGAATCTGGAGACTCACAGATCAATGATTCACAGCTAAAGCAAGTTTATGTCGATAAACAGGGCAGTGGATATGCTGGTGGTGTTGGACAAGAACTAAACATCATTGGTGATGGTGAAGGTGCTAGAGCGGTTATTGACGTCAACTCCGGTCGTGTAACTAGAGCCACAGTATCTAAAGGTGGTAAAGGTTACACTTGGGGATTGGTTGATCTAGGTCCTATTAACCAGAACGCCAGCGAAGCCGCCAAGTTGGATGTTATTATTCCACCCACACTGGGTCATGGATTTGATATCTACCAGGAATTGGGTACAGATAGAGTATTGATTTATGCTCGTTTTGACGATAGTAGCCAGGATTTCCCTGTTGATACTACGTTTGCTCAGATTGGTTTACTTAGAAACCCAACTATCAGAGACTCTCAACAAATCTTCGTAGAAAACTCATTTACATCTGCGGACTCTCTTAAGATCCTATCTTTCAGTGGAGATGCTGGAGTTGGTGACATTATTAGTCAGACTACTGCTGCTGGTATTGCTAGAGCCTATGTTGTTTCTTTCAATGAAGAAACTAAGGTCCTTAAGTATATTCAGGACAGATCACTATACTATAACCCAGAAGTATACACAGATCAAGACTACGCTGGTATTTCAACAAATGGTAGAAAGTTACCATTTGAATCTAGTGGAAGTCCTGTTACTACAGAGACTGGATTCCTATCAACTATTGATACTACATTCAATGGTTCTACGGAAACTATCGCTAATAAGTCAGTTGAGCTCTCAGTTGAGTTCACAAATGGTCTCGCGCCAAGTGAGATAAATAAACCTAGTGGAGAGATTCTTTACTTAGACAATCGTCCTGAAGTACCCAGAAACCCCCGCCAAAAAGAAGACGTTAAAATCATCTTGGAATTCTAAACAATGTCTCAGATTAATCTAGATACTAGTCCATACTTTGACGACTTTGATGCGGCTAAGGACTACTACAAAGTTCTCTTTAAACCTGGATTCCCCGTCCAGGCGAGAGAACTGACTGTTTTACAGTCTATCCTACAAAACCAAATTAGTAAGTTTGGTGAGCACTTCTTCAAAGAAGGCTCTATGGTAATCCCTGGTTCCATCACGTACAACCCAAACTACTACGCTGTACTACTAAATGTTCAGCAAGGTGGCGTGGACGTATCGCTGTATCTAGAAGAAATGATCGGCACCACCATTCGTGGTGAAACTTCTGGTGTTAAGGGTAAAGTTGTAAACTACATTTTACCACCAGATAACGGTGTTACTGACCCAACAATCTTTGTATCTTACTCTGATAGTGGTAATGATGAGGAGACATCAGCATTCCTAGACAATGAGGCGCTAATTAACGAAGATCCCGTAGTATATGGTAACACAACCATCACTGCTGGTAGTATTTTCGCAACAACAATTTCAACAAATGCCACAACTGTAGGATCTGCCGCAAAGATCGGTAGTGGTGTTTACTTCCTTAGAGGAACTTTTGTTCAGATTGCTGACAGTACAGTAATCCTAGAACCATATATCAACACACCAACATTCCGTGTTGGCTTACAGATCACCGAAAGAGTTATCACTGCTGGTCAGGATGATAGCCTATATGACAATGCGAAGGGCTTTAACAACTTCTCTGCCCCCGGTGCTGACAGACTAAGGATTACTGCGACTCTAACCAAGAAGCCTATTAACGATTTTAACGATACTAATTTCGTTGAGCTATTAAGAGTTAATAGTGGTGAGGTAAAGAAGCTAGAAGAAGATAGCGATTATAATGTAATTAAAGACTACATTGCCAAAAGAACTTATGATGAGTCTGGCGATTATGTTGTCAAAGGCATGTTTGTTGACGTTGAAAACTCCCTCAATGATGGAGTTGGCAACAATGGCGTATATCTACCAACACAACTAACTGAAGAGGGTAATACTCCATCTGATGACCTAGCTGTGGTTAAGGTATCATCTGGTACAGCTTATGTTCGTGGTTATGACATTAACAATCCTGGCACAGTAAACATTGACGCACCTAAGCCAAGAACAACTGAAACTGTAGAAGCCACAAACATCCCATTTGAAATGGGTAGTCGCTACATTGTAAATAATGTAACCGGTACTCCAGTTTTCGGTCTAGATTTGGATGATAACATCGTAGAGCTATACGATGGTCGCTCAAGTTCTGGCTCACCTACTGGAAATAAGATTGGAGAAGCTAGGGTATATACCTTTGGCTTAGAGGATGCTCCATATAATAGCAATCTATCTCCATGGTCACTATACTTATATGACCTACAAATTTATAATAAAGTCACTCTAAATGTTAACGCAACCGGTATTACTGCTGGCTATAGAGTAACTGGTAGAAGCTCCAACGCATCCGCTTACGTAAGAAGTGTATCTGGACGGGATGTTATCCTAACACAAGTAACTGGTGAGTTCCAGAAGGGTGAGAGCCTAGCTATCAGTGGTCTTACCGCATCATCATTCAGTATTACTAACCTAGTCAGATATAGCTCTGGTGGAGTTAAGTCTGTATTCCAAAACTCATCGACACTAGATCCAGGTGTTTCTGTTTCATTCTGCGCTGATACCAGACAGTATAACTACATCCTACAGAACTTCACTTCTAGTGATATCTTTACCATTACTTCAGGTGGATCAGTTACCTGTCCTGGTAGATTCTTTAATGACTTGAAAGTTGGTGATCTAATCGCATACCAAAAGCCATCAGACACATTAGTAACATATAACTCAGTAACAGCTATTTCTATTGATGAAAAGACTGCTACAGTACAGGCTGTCTCTAATGTAGCTAATGTATGTAATGGTAGCCTACCATCAACAACAATTGAAACTGCTGTTCGTGTTACTCAAGCTAGAGTCCTAAATCAGGAAAATGCCTTCTTGTATGCGGTTATGGAGAAGAAGAATGTTGCTAGTGTGGACTTAGGTGCCTCAGCATTAATCTTCTCGGCACAAGTAACCAACCAATCAACAGATAATGTTGGTACTCTTGTCGTAGGTGCTTCTGATCTAAACGTTGCTGGTGGTCAGTTCTACGCATTTGATCAAGAGCGTTATAGTATTCACTATTCTGATGGTACTATTCAAGCTATCAATGCGGATGAGGTAAATGTACAGGCAAGTACAGTAACTTTCTACAATTGTAAACCCAGCCAGACAACAAACATCACCGTAAATGTAACGGCAGTTAAGCCTAGCATCAGATCTAAGAACAAGATTGTTATTGGATGTGAGGAGATTGTTATTGATAAAATCTCCAGTGGTGTAGGTACTGCTGAGTTTGGTCTAACAACAAATGAGTATTATGGTCTAAGAGTTGATGATGAAGAGGTTTCACTAAACGTCGCTGACGTAAAGGAAGTTATTGCTGTTTATGAGTCATTAGACAGTGCTGATCCAACTCTAGATGTTCTTGGATTTGTTAATGGTCTAGAGCTAGAAGCTAATCTTGTAGTTGGAGAAATCCTAGTTGGTGCCGCAAGTGGCGGTGTGGCTAGAGTTGTTAGTATTCCTACACCATCAACAGTAAGAATTGTCTACATAAGCCAAGATAAGTTTGAAGTTGGTGAGCTAATCACCTTCGCAGATTCCGATGTATCTAGTAACTTACAACAAATCATAGAAGGTAACTACATTGATTTGACCTCCGGTTTCACCTTAGACGCTGGTCAAAGAGAGCAGTTCTATGACTACTCCCGTATTGTCAGGGCAAGGGGATCAAAAGCTCCTAACAAAAAACTACTCGTAATCTACGATAGATTTGATGTTCCTGCTAACGATAAGGGTGATTTCTACACAGCTAATAGCTATGATGATATTTCCTTTAATAAGGGTATGCCCCTATTAAAGAATGGAACTATTAGAGCTTCTGATACTTTAGACTTCCGTCCCAGAGTATCTAAGTTTACTTCAACCACAGCATCACCTTTTGATTACTTATCGAGAGATTTTGGTGCTGTTGGATCTACACCAACTCTAGTAACTGCTCCAAATGAGGGCATGAGACTTGGATATGACTTCTATGTCGGTAGAACCGATAGAATTATCGTAGATCCTAGTGGATCATTTAAGGTTATGCAGGGTGCTCCTGCTGAATCACCAGCTCTACCTACTGCGAATGAAGGTGCTCTAGAATTAGCTAGAATTGAGTATCCAGCATACGTATACGATATTGATGATATTAAAATCATCACTATTGATAACAAGCGCTACACGATGAAGGACATCGGTAAGCTTGAGGATAGAATTGAGAACCTAGAAGAAATTACATCACTATCTCTACTTGAGCGTGAGACTGAGTCTTTACAGGTACTTGACGCAGATGGAAACAGTAGGTTCAAGACAGGCTTCTTTGCTGATGACTTCACATCAAATGAGTTTGTTGACCTAAAAAATCCAGATACAAACATTGACGTTGTAGCTGATGCTGGTGTATTGGTAGCATTCACTGAGTTTGCTACACTCCCACTTCAATTACAGTTGGAAGATGGTATTGACGACAGTCAGTTAGATTTGTCTGTTGATCTACCCCTACTAGATGGCAACACAACTAAAACTGGAGATCTAGTCACTCTAAACTACGTAGAAACTGAATGGATTAAACAGCCATTAGCATCACGTGTAGAGAATGTAAACCCATTTAACGTTGTTCTATACAATGGTAACGTTACTCTATCTCCTAGAAATGACGATTTCGTTCAGACTAGAAACGTAGGCAACCGTCGTATTGATGTTTATGGTGAATCAACTGGCTCATTCAACAGAACCTTCGTTGAAGGTATTGAAGTAGCTCAGTATATGCGTGAGCGTAATATTTCATTCCAAGCAAACGGTCTTCGTCCTCACACTAGATTCTTCCCATTCTTTGAGGGTGCGTCTGGTATCGATATTATTCCAAAACTACTTGAGATTAATATGCGCTCCGGTGCCTTCTTGAGTGGTGAGACTGTCGATGGTTTCAATGGTAATACTCGTATTTTCAGAGCAAGACTAGCAGCACCTAACCACAAGACAGGTAACTTTGCTGCCCCAACTCGCATTTACACTAAGAATCCTTATCAAAGAGACCTTACTATTGCGACATCATACTCCGCTTCATCAATTATTCTAAACATTGATACTGACAGTCTAGCTAATATTGCTGACGAGCGCTTCAATGGTCTATTGACTATTGGTGCTCGCCTCGTCGGTGCTAGTTCCGGTGCTGTTGCTGATGTTAAGGATTTACGTCTAGTTTCAGATACATTTGGCGAACTTGGTGGTGCCTTCTTCTTTAGGGATCCATATAGTGAGCCAGCACCAGCATTCAGGCTAAGAACTGGTATCAGAACATTCAAACTAACTTCAAGTGCTATTAATGCTACTGCTGTATTGGGTTCCAATACGGTTTCATTCGCAGAGGCTGTCTTTGAATCTGGTGGTGCCGTTCAGAATAGAAGAACCGAAGCGGTAACTATTCGCGATCTTCCACCCCCACCCCCACCGGTTATTATTGACCGTACCGTAACCAATAACTTTACTGAGGTTATTGATAGAACTAAGACTGTTAACCGCGTTATTGATCGTACAGTAACCGTTAAAAAGGTTATTGATAAAACTAAGACTCAAGTAGATCGTCGTTTTATTGATCGTACGGTAACTATTGATAACACAGTTACTAACAACATCACTCGTGTTGAGAGACAGGTTGTTCGTCAGTTCATTGATAGAACAAGGACTATTAGAATCAGATATGATGATCCTCTATCACAAACTTTCCGTGTTGATGAAACTGGAGCATTCTTGACTTCAGTGGACATCTTTATGGCGTCTAAGTCTGAGACAGATAACTTGATCGTCCAGTTACGTCCAACCGAACTAGCGACTCCAACCAACTTCCTCCTACAGGATTATGCTGAGGTCGTCCTATCTCCAGATCAGGTTAACATCTCTGACGACGCAACTGTCCCTACAAATATTTCATTCCCATCACCAATCTACTTAGAGCCTGATATCACATATGCTCTAGTTGTATTGGCTCCAACAACGAATGACTACACTGCTTGGATTGCTCGTATGGGTGAGACCAACATTGCTGGTTCTTCCGAAGATACTGGTGGTGATGTTATCATCTCACAGCAGTATCTAAATGGTTCACTATTCAAGTCACAGAACGGATCTATCTGGACACCTAGTCAGTTTGAGGACCTTAAGTTCACCCTATTTAAGGCAGCTTTCGTTACTGATACCCCATCAACTGTATACCTATCCAACCCAGATATCGGTAACCAAACACAGTTGATCAACAATCCTATTACAACTCTACCAAGAAAGATTCAGGTACCCATCAATACTGGTGGATATGCCTTTAAGGCTGGTGATGAAGTCGCTAGCGTTATTGCTTCACAACCAGATACCGTTGATGTTAGAGGTAGTATTGAAGCTGTAGGTGGACCTACTGCATCACTATCTATTGATGATGGTGGTACTGGATTCGCTGATGGTACGTATTCCGGTGTTGAATTGTATCCATTAACTACGTTTGGTGAAGGTGCTACTGCTAACGTTACTGTAAGTAGTGGTGCTGTTAGTAATGTAGTATTAGCTAACGCAGGTACTGGTTATAGAGTAGGTGATACCGTTGGTCTAGTCACTTCTGATGTTGGTGATACTGGTGGTGATAGTGTAATTACAATCGATTCTATCGGTCAAACAGACACACTATACTTAACGAATACACTTGGTGAGTCTATTCTCGCACCAGATGCTATTAAGTTGTATAATCCATCAACAAATACATTAACTGATGTTGGTGCTTCAGCCCAAAGTGCTTCCGCAGTTCTTGACCCAATGTATTCTGGAAATGTGTTTGAGGTTGAGATTGCGTCACATAGTATGCACGCAGACCAAAATATCATCACCATAGCAAACGTACTACCTGATACTAAAGGTGTTGCCATTAGCCAAGAGATCAACCTAACATCCAATAATATTGTTATTGTTGATCAAACTGAGTTCAATTCATTTGAGGGCATCAGTACTTCAGTTGGTTATGCTCTAATTGGTGGAGAAATCATTGAGTACACCGATAATGGCGATGGTACTTTGGGTATTACTTCTCGTGGTGTTGATAATACTGCGGTAAATATCCACGACCAAGGAGATAGAATCTTCAAGTATGAATTAAGTGGTGTATCACTACGTAAGATCAATACTGTTCACGAGTTACCAACCAACTCATCTTTAGGATTTACTAGGGAGATCAACATTCTTCCACTTGAATTTGATAGGATTGGTAGACAGAACGACGGTACACCCGGTAACCCACAGCTAAACTTCAACCAAGAACAGCAGGCTGGTGGTAACAACGCGTTCTCATCACAGAACATTCAATACTCTAGGTTGTATCCAAGTATCGGTATCCTAACCCCAGGTTCTACTACTACGGCGAACGCAACAGTTAGAACAGTCACTGGTACCAGTGCTGGTGGTAATGAAGAATCATTCGTTGATCAGGGATATACTCCCGTTACATTGAATGATTTCAATAGGTTTGAAACTACTAGACTCGTATGTTCAAAGGTTAATGAAATTGAAAACTTGGATGGAATTCCTAGGAACAAGTCATTCACTTTGGCTCTACAGTTCAATACATCTGATCCCAACCTAAGTCCTGTTATTGATATGAATCAGTTGGGTATGGTCCTAACTAGAAATGCTATCAATAAGCCAGTTACCAACTTCGGTGATGATCCAAGAGTAAATCTAACAGTAGGTGACCCACACTCATCAATCTACATCAGTACAAGGATTGACCTAGCTAATGTATCAACTTCACTCAAAGTATTGTTGAGTGCTTATCGTGATGAGAGTGCTGATATGAGAGTCCTATACAGACTCTTCACAACGAACTCAGAAGGAAGTACTGAACCAACTTGGGAGTTATTCCCTGGTTACACCAACCTAGTTGATACTGATGGTGATGGTTTTGGAGACAGAGTCGTTGATCCTTCCAAGAACAACGGTCTACCAAACAAAAAGGTACGAGCAAGTGCGTTTAATGAAGTTCTTGAGTATGAATATTCAATCAACTCATTACCTGAATTCTCCGGTTTCCAGATTAAAGTTATCTTCTCCGGTACAAACGAGGCAAGGGCACCTTTCCTCAAAGACATCAGAACAATCGCACTAGCCTAATGAAAAGTAACATGCGAAGGGTAGAGGGATACAATCACCTCTACCGCAATCAATCTGGAGCCATCGTTAATATCGATGACTCTGGATATCTTGCGTATAAAGCAAAGAGGGCAGCATTAGCTGATAGTAAGACCCAGGTATCTAACCTAGGTAGAGAATTAAAAGAAGCAAAAGATGAGATCAATGAGCTTAAAAGTTTAGTAAAAGAGCTACTCAACAAACAAGTTCAATAAATAACTTTAGTAAACGACTAACTAAGTCCCATGGCTAGTGCCTACGTATCAAATATTACCATTGATCAAGGTGCTGACTTCTCGGCTAAGTTTAAGTTGGATGATGCTGGAACTTCTGTACCAATTAACCTAACACAGTTTAGAGCTGTTGGTCAGTTGCGCAAGCATTCCAATGCGCCATTTGGTGTGGAGTTTAAAGTCTCCATCCTAAATCCACTTAAAGGTGAAATCATTATCGAGCTCACTGCCGCCCAGACTTCCGTATTAAAGGAAGGTAGATATGTATATGATGTTATTTTGACTAGCAACACCGATGGTAAAGTCTATCGTGTTGTCTCTGGGATGGCTCTAGTAAATCCAGGAGTAACAGACATGCAATCAGGTGTAATCAAACCATCTACGCCACCAGTTTCCATTGGAAACGAACCCCCCGCAGATCCTGTCGCAGGGAACCTATGGTGGAACTCTTCAGATGGTCGTATGTATATCTACTATGTTGATAACGATTCAGCACAGTGGGTACAGACTAACCCATCCAGCAAAGACAACGAGAGGACTAACTGATGGCAAATCTACTAGACCAAATCGGACAAAGAAATGTTGTCCGTGTTGTATCTAATGGTGTTCCATCTTCACTAGAGGGTCTATCAGATACTAACTTTTCCGGTATCGGTACAGGTTCTGTCCCCGTCTGGAATGGTGAGGTTTTCTCACAAAAAGTTGAAGGTATTCAGTTAAATACATCCACAGTTATGCTAACTGTAGATCCAGTAACTAACAATACCGCATGGACAGACACCGTTGATTGTGGATTCTTCTAATGGCTAAACCCACCAACAGACAAGAGCTTGTAGAGTACGCTCTAAGACGCCTAGGAGCGCCTGTATTGGAGATTAACGTTGCTGATGAGCAACTCGACGATATCTTGGACGATACTATCCAGTACTTCCAGGAGCGTCACTATGATGGTGTTATTCGTACTTATCTAAAGTATGAATTTACCCAAGGTGATATTGACAGGGGAGCAAACTTCAACCCCTTCACCAATCCCGGTATCAGTACCGCAGCAACAGTGTATCCAGGTGCTACTGGTCCAACGGTGAATACTTTCATCGAAAATAGCAATTACATTCAACTCCCAGCACACATTATTGGTGTTGAGAAGGTTATGACCCCCGATCAAGCAACCGGTGGTGGAGGTATCTTCCCCGGTGGTGGTTTAGGGGCAGGTTCTGCTGTCCCTTATGGTGGTCTTGATGGTATTGGTGGTATTGGTAACCTAGGTGGTAGAGACATGATCTCATACTACATGGGTCAAATGTGGCTTGAGACCTACGAATACCTATTCAATCCAGCAGCGATGATCCGTTTCAATAAGAGAATGGATCGTCTCTACTTGGATATTAACTGGAATAGGCTTTCTGCTGGTCAGGTTATTGTTATTGAGTGCTACAGAGCACTTGATCCTGAGCATTTTGTTGAGATTTATAATGATAGTTGGGTTAAGAAGTACCTTGTAGCTTCTGTTAAGAGGCAATGGGGTCAGAACCTAATTAAATTCACTGGTACTAAGCTACCTGGTGGAGTTGAGATGAACGGAAGACAGTTATACGATGATGGTGTTAGCGAGCTTGAGCAAATCAAGCAAGATATGTCTAGCACTTACGAATTACCCCCACTCGATTTTGTAGGCTGATCTAATGGTTGTTAATCCCTTCTTTCTACACGGCTCTACACAAGAGCAAAACTTACAGCAGGATCTGATCAATGAGCAGCTCCGTATGTATGGTATGGATGTTTATTATATCCCCCGTACGTTTGTAAGGGAAGCAACCATTATGAGGGAGGTAACTTCCTCTGAGTTTAGGTCCTACTTTATCATTGAGGCTTACTTAAATAACTTTGATGGCTACGGCGGTCAAGGTGACATCATGTCTAAATTTGGTATCCAAGTTAAAGACGAAGTCACCTTGACCATTTCCCGTGAGAGATATGAGGATTACATAGCACCTTTCCTAAATTCTAGGATGCTATACCTAATGAACTCACCACAAGATGATGGTTCATTACCAACTATTCAAAGACCTAGGGAAGGAGACTTAATCTATTTCCCACTAGGCAGAAGACTTTTTGAAATCAAGTATGTAGAATTTGAGCAACCATTCTACCAATTAGGCACTAATTATACGTACGAGTTACAGTGCGAACTATTCGAGTATGAAGATGAGATTCTAGATACGTCTATTGATGAAATTGACGCCACCATCTTGGATAAGGGAGACATTGATACTCTAAATCTAGTATCACTAAGTAACAGAGCTGAAGTATCTGCTGGATTGGGTACTGGCTACATTAGAGAACTAATAATCCTAAATGAAGGATATAATTACACACAAAATCCTGATGTGGTTATTGAACCACCCGCAGTTGGTACTGATCCAAGTGTGGTTGCTATACTAACAGTACCTGATAATAACTATACTGCAGCATCTCTAAAGCAGTTGGTTGTGTTTAATAGTGGTACTGGATATGTTGAAAATCCAGAAGTAACGTTAACAAGCGGACAAAATGCTAGTGTCCGCGCAACAGTTAACACAAATTCTAAAGGTATTATCAAATTTACCGTTGAAAATCAAGGAAGTGGTTACCCCGAAGATGCTGCGATTGTTGTGTATGATGGACAGAATAACATTGTAGCTGAAGGAATCGCTCTCACTGACGGCTCTAAGATCGTCCAAGCCGCCATTACTAACCCCGGCGGGGAATTGGAGGAAGATGACTTACGTATCGTTGTAGCCGCTCCGGCTTCGTCTGGCGTTGGTGACTATATCTTTAATGAGATTGTCATCGGTAAGCAGTCTGGTACTAGAGCAAGAGTACGTGGTTGGGACGCTATTACCAAACAACTCCAGATTACGAACCTTGATCCAAAAAATCCTAATATCACATGGCAACCAAAAGAGGTTGTTGAAGGTGAAACCAGTGGAGCTAGGTATTCTGTATCAAACTTTGATGATTATCAGACCGTTCAGGATGGATATTCCCAGAATAAGGAGATCCAGGACGTAGCTGACGAGGTTGTTGATACTAGTGAATTTAACCAATTTGCGCCGTATCCAAGTGATGATTTTGATAGCGTCAATCCATTTGGTGAGTAATCTGCTAAATATAGAGTGAACTTCGACTAAGGTTTCTGTCGTGGGTGATTATTACTATCACGAGATTATCAAGAGGACAGTTGTCGGCTTCGGCAACTTGTTTAATGATATCCATATCCGTAAAACTGATAGCAATGGTGTTATCAATGATATGAAGGTCCCTCTTGCCTATGGACCTACTCAAAAATTTCTAGCAAGAATAGAGCAATCTCCAGATTTAAATAAACCATTTGCTATTACTCTTCCGAGAATGTCATTTGAGTTTACTGGTTTAACTTATGATCCATCAAGAAAAGTATCTACAACATCTACTTTTACAGTTAAAGATCCTAATGATGGAAAAGAGACTAAAAAGTCTTACATGCCAGTTCCATATAATATGCAATTTGAACTTGCTATTATGTGCAAATTAAATGATGATGCACTTCAAATTGTAGAACAAATTTTACCATATTTTCAACCAGCATATAATTTAACAGTAGAATTGGTTGAAGCACTTCAAGAAAAAAGAGATATTCCTGTTATCTTGGAGAATGTTACAATGCAGGATGATTATGAAGGAGATTTTTCTAGTAGAAGAGTTCTTCTTTATACTATGAGATTTACTGCAAAAACATATTTGTTTGGTCCTGCATCTGCTGCAACAAAAGATATCATCAAAAAGGCTACTGTCAGTTACCTTACGGGTACAGATACTTCCAACTCCACAAGAGAGATTGCTTATTCTGTAGAACCGAGGGCAATCAAGAATTATACTGGAAACGCAGCAACAACACTGGCAGAAGATATTACGAAAGCAAAAACAGCATTCAACGTTGCCGATGCTAGTGGTCTTACTGCTAACACTTATGTTGATCTCAATGGAGAGGAAATCTTCATTACTAAGATAACTGGAAATAGACTCAATGTAAAGAGAGGTCAAGATGGAACGGATATCACTGATCACTTAACAGGTGAAGAAATCTTTATAATTGATGCACAAGACAGTGCATTAATTGAAACTGGAGATGATTTTGGATTTAGTGGTGGATTCTAGTAACTATTATGACAAACAAATTTGATAATCTCAATGATACTTTTAATACTTCTGATGATGTAATCAAACCAGAGGTAATTGAACATAAAATTAAAAAAGTAAAAGAAGGTGTTGATGATATTAAAAAAGACTATGAATACACTAGAGGAAATCTTTATTCTATAATAGAAAAAGGACAAGAAGCCCTTAACGGAGTTCTTGAACTTGCCCAAGAAAGTGAAATGCCTAGAGCATATGAAGTTGCAGGTCAATTGATTAAAAATGTTGCTGATGCAACAGATAAATTATTAGATTTGCAAAAAAAACTAAAAGATGTAGAAGAAGAAAATAAATCAAAAGGTCCATCAACAGTCAATAATGCATTATTTGTAGGTTCTACAGCAGAATTAGCAAAGATGCTCAAAGATGGATTAAAAGAGGACAATAAATAGAAAGATAGAGGAGATATATTAAAGTGGCACTAAAGAAGCCTTCAGATTTTTTTGGTAATAATAAAACTCCCCTGGATAAGGTAAAGGAGAGTTATGATTCTGCACGTCCAGAAAAAATAGAGCAAATATCTGAAGCATTTAATGTTTTTAAGTCAAACTTAAATCATATTCAATCCTTATCTGACTTTACTTCTACCTTTGATAGTTTCAAAAATAATTTAGAAAAGGTAGAGAGTGTTTCTGGTGAAGTTAGTGAGATAAAAGAGGAGATAAAAAGTTTAATTAAAAAAGAAGATTTAGATAGTGCCATGATGGCGCAACTTCTTTTTGTAGAAGAATCAATAACCAATATTGAATCGAAGATATTATCTATCAACGGTAATACAGTTGATAAGATTAAAGAGGACTTTGTAGATCTTTCCAACTCCGTTGGATCCTTTCTTAATATTGATGCGCCAAAGTATAAAAAATTAATTTCAGAATCAGAAATTAGATCTGATGATAGACTTGATGTTTTTAAGGGACAGGTAAAAGAAAACTTAAATACTATTAAAGTAGATGTAAGTAAAGAAGTTACTACTGCTTTAGAATCTATTGAAAGTGTAAACGAAAACACTATCAATATAGTCAAGGCAGAGTTTAAAGAAACTGTTAGGGATGTTAATAAAAATGTAAGTGAGTTAGTAGAAAAAGAACTTCCAAAATATAATAAACTTTTTGCAGAAACAGAAGTAAGAACAGAAGAAAAAATTAATGAAGTAATTGATTCTTACAAAAAAAATATTGAAGACCTTAATGCAAAGGTAAAACTGTTTACTGAAACAGAAATACCAAAGTATAGCAATCTTTTAATTGAAACTAAACTTAAGTCTGAAAAAGAAGTAAAAGATTTAGAAGAAGAAGTTCTTTCTAAAGTTAATGCCTTATCAGAAAAAGTTCAATTTATTTCTGAAGGTATTCCAGAAAAAACTTCTGAAAAAATACAAGAACTTAAAGATGTAGCTGATCAGTATAAAGAAGAGATAGATTCTATCTCTAAAAAATATCAGTCTCTGTATAAAGATTTTAAGAAAAGAGAAGTTAGTGAAAATGAAAAGTTAGAAAATTATTCTCAAGATATTGAAAAGTATCACAAGAGATTTGATTTTCTAGCAGAGACAGTTACTGAAGATATTGCAGAAATTCAAAATGTTTTAGTAGCATCTAATGAAAATTATCATGCTAGTTTAAAAACTGAAGTCGTAAAGTTTAGAAATAAAATTTCTGAACAGATGAAAGGTCTTGAGATGGACCTTACTGTTAATGAAAAACATATTAAAAAACAAAATGATAATATTGAGGGTATTAGAGAAGAAATAAAAGGAGTATTTGATAAACTTCAGTTAGATTTATTAGAAGAAAAAAATAAAGAATTAGTTGATAAAATAAACCTCATTGAAGAAAAAATATCAGACTTCAATGAGAAAAAACTTTTAACTGAGGATAATCCAACTTTACCTGGAAATCCATCTACAAATAATTCAGGAGATCCACTAACTCCTCTAAATCAAAAGTTCGCAACACTTGACGATCTTCAAAATCATTACAGAACATTTATTAATAGAATTCAGCAACAAATTGCTACAATTGGTGGCGGTGGTGCTGGATTCATTAAAGATCTTGATGATGTAACATTTGACCAGACCACTGGACAGGGTGAATTATTAATTTACAATGGATCTAAGTGGGTAGGTATTGCTAGTACTGCAGTTGGTGGTGGTGCTGCATCTGAATTAGCAGAAAATGCAATAGGAACTAATTTAACTTTAAGTGGCAATTTAAATGTTACTGGTGATATTGTATATGATGAAGCAAATGCTAGAAATTGGAATGTAAGTGGAATAGCAACTGCTACTAAATTGCATGTTGGTGTTGATACTGGATTTTATAATGAAGATCTAGTTGT
>WLWF01001947.1_pt1 | contig 15744 bp, 8 predicted proteins | sample 6718331 | NCBI WGS metagenome assembly WLWF01 (sample SAMN12718692, study PRJNA515312) | sponge metagenome | isolation source: marine sponge | host: Mycale hentscheli | place: New Zealand: South Island, Marlborough, Capsize Point | collected 2003-05-01
ATTTTTTCTAGTTCATCTTTTTTTAACTTTGTTGACATTTGTTTTAATTTATAAATTATACATTGGTTTATTATAGCAAATAAAAGAACATATAAAGGATATGTTACAGATATTTAATATTCGGTTTTATTCTCCTGATGATTCGTCTGTTTCAACAGGCGATGGTTCTTCGACTACTGGACTTTCTTCAATAGTAAAAGGATCTGGCAACCAATCAAAATAGGCTGCTGTTACAGTGGGCGTGATTAATTTATCTATTTCGTTTTCAATAAACACTTGTAATTGTGTAAAATCTTCTACATCATTAATCCAGCCTAATACAATCTCCTCTGTTATATTATCTATTGAAATAAAATTATCCGTTGCAGAAGGGTATTCAAGATTGATTTCTCCTGGAACCGAACAAGTATGACCTTCCTTATCTCCCTTATAACTATAATATATTTTTATAATTACATCAGATAAGTCATTTTCGTAATTATTATTCTCAGTTGCTGGAATAGAAACAATTTTTCTTACCTCTTTAATTTTTAATTCAAATTCTACTGCCATAATTTTTATTTTAAGTAAATATCGTGATAATTAGTATGGTTGTATGTGTTTTTTTATATTCGGTTTGTGTTATAAAATTTGTGATTTTTCATGACCAACAACAACATCAAGATGAGCGTGTAATGAAATACCTGCTGTTTTTAAATTATGACAAAAAGATATTGTTTCAGAAACACATTCAGCATGACCAGGTATACTAAAGTAAGGGAATTTCATTTTTTCAAAAACACCGCCTTTAATTAACATAAAACCCATGCCAGCAAATGAGGTTTCTATAACTCCTTTATTTTTTTTAAGGTAGTCTTCGTTTATTCTTTTATTACTTGCGTTTTCAAAACAAGCGTAATCATTACTTGCTTCTACCTTATATAAACCTGTTATTACTTTTTGTTTAGCATCTAATAGTTTTTGGAAATCTTCTGGCTCAAATACCATGTCAGAATCTATCCACATTATATAATTATAATCTTCTTTACCTTCAAACGGATCCTTGCAAACTTCACAGCCTGTATTATGTACGTCAATTCTTAAACAAGAATATCTTGCTAGATGAACTATTGAAGTGTATCCGTTACTTAATTCTGCTTGAATTCCGTTTTCATAACAATACTTTAATAGTTTTGTCCATGAGGTTAAAAAGTTATTACTAAAGTTATTTCCTGGTACACAAAAAATTACTCTCATTCTTTATTGATTTGTTTTGTAATTAAAGGAAATATTATTTTTCCCCCTTCAGTTAAATGTGTGTTATATATGTTGTTTAATTGAGTTTGTATTTCTTCAGTTACATCTTCTTCATTCCACCACAAATCAATTAGTATCAGATCATACTCTTTTGTAGGTTCATAACTAAAAACATCTGCTTCAATAACATTAATAGAGTCATCTAGATAATTTACATATGATATTAATTCTGCATTGTTGTCGACCACATCAACAACACTACAGTTTTTTACATGTTTAGCATAGTTTGGAACTAAACCAAGTCCTAGCCCTAATATAAGAATTTTATCATAACTAAAGTCTTTATATAGATCAGATATTTTTAAACATTCTACACAATCTCCTAAAAGTATTTGTCCATAATATTCTTTATTTTCTATCCAATCTCCATTAGAAAAAGTCATTTTAGAAACCCCATTATTTTTTACAACTGTAAATGAATCTCCTGTATATTCTTGTATTTCGTTTTCTTCTATTTTCATAATTTTAACATGAAGCAAAAACAGTTATTACACCGCTACTGTTAACTGTAAATCGCTTATTAGTACTTGATGATAGTTGCTCTAATCCATAGTTACCTGCACTTAATGTAGTAGTTCCTGCACTAGTAGTGTATACTGTATCCCCTACAGCAGGGGTAGTATCTGGAAAATAGCGAGTTGTTGTGTCTGTCTGACCGCAAGCAAAAACAGGTTTTGGGTATGTAGTAGAGGTAACATCTAAACCAACTAATGTAACACAAGATGAAGCAAATTCAGAAACAACACCAGCGTCACTAACCTTCATTACATTACCTACGGTTCCACCTGGGTAAGCAGTAGCACAATTACTACCTATACCTCCACCAAAACTACCCATTTTAATATATCTGTTATTAGCGTCTAAAACAGTGTTTTGTACACAGGTGTTCCCATACATAAAATATAAAGTTGTACCGTTACCTAAAGTTCCTGTCCAAGAAACAGAAATACAAGTATTTATTGTATTTGTTGAAGAGCAGGCTGCTGATTTAGTAGCATGACCAATAGCATTTGTTCCATTGTGACTACTTACTGTGACTGTTCCACTAGGTGACCAACTAGATTCATAAACGGTGACAGCAGTGTAATCATGATCGTAACTATACCATTCACTAGCAGCATGAGGTGCTGTTGAATTAGGATGGGATGGAGAATTTGTGTTTGTGATATCTACATCTGGTTGTGTTAAACCTGTGCTGTTTCCTCCATTTACTAAATCATACATAGACATTGCAGGGATTGCTCCTGCGCCTGCTGAAGAAGTGTAGTCGTTTATCTTTTTTTCTTGAGATAAACCAAACCAACTTATAGAGCCACTACTTGGTACAGCCATTACTTACTTTTTAATGTTTGTATTTCTTTTTTAAGATCGTTTATTTGGTCTTGCTGTTCTTGCATAGCACCAATTAAAGTTGATACTAGATGTTCGTAGTCTACTTGTTTGTAATCTATACCCTCATCATAATTTTCATCATCGTGTCTTGATTGTACTCTAACTACTTCTGGTACAACTTTTTCTACTTCCTGTGCTATAAGACCAATTTCTTTTACTCCTTCTCTAGGTCCTTCTTTCCATTTATATTCAACAGGTCTTAAAGATAAAATTTTGTCAAGATTGTTTTCAGTTGTTTTTATATCTTTTTTTAATCTTTTATCAGAAAAACTGTAGTATGCAACAACATCATTTCCTACTCTAAGAAGACCTGTAGAAGATATGGTTCCACAAACTCCACTAGCAGAGTTACCAAAATTTATATTTGTACTAGCACCATTATAGTAATTTAAATATAAAGCATGTCCATCAGCCGAGTCTATATGTAAATTACCATTAGTAGTTTTTATTGTAGAAACTTTGTTAGCAGTATAACCATACAGATATAAAACCCTTTGATTTGTATCTGACGCTGTTCCTATTTTAAGATCAGCCCATATAGAGTGTTGTACTGTTGATACAATTTGATCGCCATAAACTCTAAACAAATGATCTTGCGCCCACTGTCCTATTGAAACAAAATTATTATTACTCCCTGCGGAACTGTAATAGTACCCTATATAACCTGAGTTTTTAGCAGAACCTGCTTTACCTACAACAAGTATATTAGATTCACCAGCAGTCATGTTTGCAGTAAACGCTTCTAAAGAGTGATTAAATGTAGAAGAGGAACTATTTGTAAGTGTTAATAATGGTGCAGCAGCAGTACCAGTACCTTCAATTACCTGTGCGCCTCCACCTTGTCCAGTTAATACTTTATATTGAGTTGTTTGACCACCAGAAAAAATTGGACCAGTAGTTATCATACCTCCATTTATAGTCAGATCTAAATCAACTATAGTTCTTTCTGTCATACCAGAATATGAATCTAAGTCTCCAGGATCTGTTCCGTCAGCAATCCAGGCCTTTAAAACCCAACCTGATTCTTGTGCATTACCACCAACTATAGCAGCATTACAATTATTAGAAGAACCGTCAACATAAACTTGAAGAGCAGCACCGTTATATGTACCACTTTCTTTTATTCTAATATATCTAAAGTTAGTACCGCTATATCTTGAGTTTGCTGTAACAGTTATATCATTTGATGAGTCTGTACCAAAATGATGAGATGCATTAAACAACACAGATTGATGGTCACTACTTGCTGTATCCCATATTTGAAATTGGCCTAAGGCTCTATCACCTGTATTTGTAGCAATTGTATACCAACCGACTGCAAGATTACTACCAGAAACATCCTGTACATATCCTCTTTTAAAATATGATTGGATTTGAGAAATTGTATAATACCTTGTATCGTGAGTATGAGTATCGTTACCAACGACCATAGCACCTGCTGTTCCTGTAACATCTCCTGCGAAAGTTGTAGCAGCAGTTAATACATTTGATCCGCCAGAACTTATAGTAGATGAAACACTAAGAGTGCCTGATTGTGTTAATTCCATAACATGTGCAGAAACTCCAGTCAAACTAGGAGTTGATGCGGCTGGATACCAACGCATTACATAACTCTCACTACTTTCTCTTACAGAAATATCCCAACGTATTCCTCCATCTATATCAAAGAATAATTCTGCGGCTGCATTTGTAGCACTTCTAATCCTCATAGTACCACGACCAGATGCTGCGTTACTAATAAACCCACTAGTATCTTCAGACGCATAACTTCCTGAATAATGAGTATGGAGTATTGTTCCATTTGTGTTTAATAGAAATTGTGTCGTTCCTGCTTTTTGTATTCGAAAATTATTAGAACCTGTACCAGCAAATGATCTGTTTAAAATAAAGTCATGAGTGCTATTACCATCAGAATCATTAAATGCTGTTATACTATTAGTAACATCACTAGTAAGTAATGTTATTTTCTCTTGGGATGTTCTACCTACTTCAAGTGAACCTGATGTTGACCCAGTAATTACACTTACATTCCCTGTAAAGTCCGCTCCTGTTGCTTTCATTTCACCAAACACCTCAAACTCATAAGATGAATTAGAGTGATTACCAAACCTTACTAGGTTACTAAAACTGTTTGCTGTACCTTTTGATTCTTGTAAATATAAAGGCAGGTTACCACCTCTATCTATTTTAACTAATTCGTGTGTATATTTTCCATCTGTATAATTACCTTCAAACCTAATTAACTCATTACCACCAGCAGGCGCAGATGCTGTATCTGTGGTAGTGACTTGATCAGAAGTCCCTGTTTTTCTAAGCCTAAGGTCAGCAATTTCAGTTCTTCCTCCAACATTTAATCCGCCTGTGATAGAAGTATTACCTGCATTAGTAACTTCAAGTAGTCTATTACCATCAACAGCACCATTCCATATAGTAAAATCATCGAAATCATTTTCTGCACTATCTGTTCCACCATCTGTATTTAATACAAAATGATGACCACCTTTTGCACCGTATTCTAACCAATATTTACCTGTAGAACTTGAATAACCTTCAGAAGGGTAATTACTTGATCTTATATAATTAGAATAATCCGCACCCCCTCTGTTAAATTTTAACTCTGAATTTAGTTTTAAAGTTTCTGCTGTAGTGTTTGTGGCTGTAAGAGTTAATGTGTCTGTTCCAAAAGAAAGATAGTTACCAGTATTACCATTGTGATATATACGATTATCTACATATAAATCTTTTGAAAAAATTTGTCTTTTATTAAAAGAATTTCCGTCTGTTACTTTTATTAAATTACAACTTGCTAGATACCAACTAAAAGTACTACTACTTCCTGCATGATTTAAAACATATACATGACCTCCACCAGAGAATGTACCACCATCACCATTATGAGCAACCCTTGCATACCATTCCCATTTTCCTGTACCTGCTTGACTTGTTAACCAGTAATTTGTTGCATTACTTCCTTGTGAGTTTTGAGCATCTGAAATATTATAACCATTTGGTAATTTTGCTTGAAATATTTGCACAAATGTATCGTTATCAGATGAAGGTATGCTTTGAACAAACCCACCATAACCTGGGCTTGTAGCGTTACCATTCATTGTTATTCTTATAACATAACCTGATGAGTTAGGTGCAGTTTGACCCAGGGTAGTTGCATCTGTTTCTCTAGTATGAACAACACCAGTACCGCCTGCATTATTATATACAGAAATACTATTTGATGAAGCATGAAAATCTTCATCTGGATACAAAGCATAACCTGATGCACGAATTGCTGAAACAATTGGATTCCAAGCCCCTCTTTCTGTAGAACTACTTGGCATGTCTAGCATTTTATACCCATCTATTGCTAAACTTCCTAAACTAAATGAACCAAATGATGCTGCTCCTGTTACGTCAAAATCTCCACTGACTTGAACAGTAGTTCCATCATCTGACATTATAGAGTCATCTATACTAGTTCCATTAAATTTTAATATTTTGTTTGTGACTACGTTTGTAATTCTTAAACTATTAAAATAACCAACATTCCATCTGAGAGAATTGCTACCTAAATCTTTTGTACCATTTGCTAATGGGTTTACATTGCCTGAGAAATATGCATTTTTGCTAGCATCAAGTTTTAGTGTTGTTGACATAGTTCCACCTTCTCCAGCCCAAGAATTTCCATATCCAAATTCTAAAATAGCATTAGCACTTCTAATCATTCCAGGTTTATTAACACCTGCGGAATCTTGATTTCCAATTAAGATGTGTTGTGCTGTGCCTGTTTCTGTAATTCTTATTGATCCTGCAAAAGTAGAACCTGTTGGTGTAGAAATTGCTCCTCCAAAAGTTGCTGCACCTGTAGTACCAAATGTACCTTGAACACTTAATTGTGATGAATTTACTTCAGCATGACCTCCAATAACCCATCTACCGTTATCAGTTATTCTTGCAGTTCTTACAGCGCTACCACCATCTTGTGCTAAAGTAAAATCAACTGCTGATGTATCATTTTCATGGTTTATTTGAAATATATCATCACCGCCTGTGCCTCTAGTTTTTATTATTTTTAGTCTAGGCTCATATCCTTTTAATTCAATTGAAGAGTTGTGTGTGCTTGATGAAGGGTTAATTTTCAAGTTACCACCATCTACATCTACATCACCTGCAATAGTTGTGTTACCTGTAGGGAATATTTTTACAAGATGATTATAACCCCAATGACCTATAGTCACATAATTACTATTATCATCGTCTGCATTCCAGTTAAATCCTATAAAACCTGAATTACCACTGTTTGTTTCTTTACCAAATAATAACAATTCTGTTTCACCTGCTGTCAGGTTATCATTGATAGCCTCTAGAGCGTGATTGAAACTGCTTGACGAACTATTATTAAGTCTTAATATTGGTGAGGCTGCTGTTCCTGCTGAATTTATTGTAACGTCACCTGCTAAGATTGCGGATGTTGGCTCTAAAGTAAGCACATTATATTCAACTCTTGGCTGTGCGCCTGCATCATGTCTTAATAATGTAAACACTAGTTTACCTCCTTCTCCTCCTGAACCCTGAACAGTAGTATTTCCATCAACAAAAGATCCTTTTATTCTAACGTATTTTCCAGCAGCGTTTGTAGAAGTGTCTGTTCCTGAAAAAGCAACCTCTCCAATCAAATATTCATTAGAACCTGATATACCTGCGTTTGTGGGATTTGTGGTAAAGTTTAAAGTTCTTGGTGTTACAGCACCACTATTGGTAATACCGTTTATAGTGACATCACTGTTAAAATCACTAAATTCAACAGTCTGTATGTCTGGATTTTTTATATAAAGACTATTCGTGCCTAGATCAGTCCAATTAAGTACTACTAAACTTATATAACCATCCGCTACTGCTGTAAATTCTTTTTCATAAGTAACCCAATCTGTAGTTATAGCACCATTTTCATGCCAACTAGTTACACCAGTGTCATCTTCTTGAACAACAGCAGCAGAGTTACTAGACTGGTTAGAGACATGTGTTTTACCGTTAGGCATATCACCATTGTGTTGGTACATTCTAAAGTATACTCCAGTAGAAGCAGCAGCACTCGCTTTTGCCACTACAGTCATTCGTATTGTTTGACCTTTTACAATTCTTGTAGCCTTAAATGCAGCACCGATTGTAGAATCTGTATCTGACTGTATTTGCAACGCATCTTCTGTAAAGTTCCATCTAACAGAGTTTGGTGAAGTGTTACTATAAGCATTTACCCATCCTTTTAATCTTGCTAAATTTTGATTTACTTCTGTTTCTGTATAGTACCTATTATCAAGTTGACCTGCATCTAATTCTGTTTCCGTATAATATAAATTATTAAACTCGGTTGGTATCGTAGGTGTATTATTAAGATTCCCATAATCTAAATAATAGGTTCCGTTTTGACCATCTAACAAATCAGCGTCAACCCATCTTTGTCTTGATGTTAAAGATTTGTCATCACTACCTGCTGTTGGAGCAGTTGATGATCCTTCTGTAGTTGGATACTCTATTGAGCCACCATATCTCCACCATTCTGCGTGAACAGTAAAATTATCTTGCCAATCTTGTTGTATTTGAACATAAAGATCATAGGTATTAGAAGTTCCTGAACTTGCAGATCTTATTGATTTTACCGCTTTAAATAGCGAAGGAAGGGAATCACCAGCGTGCCATCTTAATTGATGGTTTTCTTGTGTGTTATTACCATTTTCGTATAACACATCTATTAGTTCTCTACCTCTAGCATTATCATCAGAGGAACCTATAGTAAATTTTATTTTTACTTTATGATAAGCACTTGTTATATCTACACTTGATAATTTAACCCATGTGTCTCCTGTACTACTAGCACTAGTATTTGTTCCTGTAACAGTTCTTTTAAATCTATCGTCACCCCATTCATTTGTTACAAACTCCCTGTTAAGTTTGTTTAAAATTTGAGCATCACCACTTGTTGCGTTCCAGTCTGACTGTACGTTTTGTTCTGCGTTTGTAGGTGCGTGTGCTGCTTGACTATGAGTATATGCTGTATCCCAATTAGTATTATTGTAACTAGTAGAACCTGCTGATATTAATTCATATGTAGTACCTGCGTCATTTCTATATGTCAAGTAATCATTAGAACCAGACCATATTCTATGAACCTCAGTTCCATTTGCGTCTCTCCAAACTATATCTCCAGGATCTGCTCCTTGAAATTGTAAATCAAGAGTCCCAAAATTATACCCAGAGTATGTCGTAGAATCTACAGAGCCATCTGCTTTTAAAAATCCTGTAGAAGCACCACTAGGTACAGCAAAAGAAGCACCAATTACATCCCCTCCAAAAGTTGCGTTACCTGATGTGCTAATAGTTCCTACATGTGCTAAATCATATACTGCCTCTGAAGCAGAGGTATTTCTATCAGCAAAAGTAAGCCAACCATCTGCCGCTTTGTTTAACAGTCTTAAATCACCACTATTATAAAGTAGAGTTGTTTGAATATGACTATCAACAGTAAGTTGTCCACCTATTCTAAGGTGATTTGTTAAATCCCACCTATCGTCAGCATCGTCAAATATTAAACTTGCTTGTGTAACACCATCACCTCTATAAATAGATATACCAGAGGTTGCTGCTGTTGCAGTATCTGGTGATCCTTGTGTTGTATTAAGTTGTAGTATATTATCTTTAACCTCTACTGTTTGTGTACTTAAAGTTGTTGTCGTTCCGTTTACTGTTAAGTTACCAGCAACCGTTAAACTTTTGTCAGAGTTTATAGTAAGTGCTGTTTCAAGAGACGTACCAGTGTTTACAGCAAATTTGTACCTTGATTTTTTATTTGTACTACTGTAGTCTCCGTTGGCTTCTACAGTAATTCTTCCAATATTTACTTCTGATGTCAAATCAACAGTGTCTTTCGCTACAAAATCAATTCTACCTATATCTTGACCATTAAGTATTGCACCTCCTGTGTTTTCTCTTTTGAAATCAAGAATCGCAGGAGTGTCTTGATCATTGATCTGAATCTCGGTGTTAGTTTGAAAAGAGTTAGGCATAAAAGTTGCCGTATTAACACCGTCAATTTTCATTTGCAACCTACTAGATCCAGAAGTGTTCGTGTTATCAACCTCGAAATACCCATAATTATTAGCGGCTCTTATCTTTACTTCTAAATCAGGATCAGTTGTATCTTTTAATTTAATTGAAGGAGTGTTAGCATGTTCAATAGTTAGATCGCCACCAAAAGTTCCACCACTTGCTGCGGATACAAAATCTGTAGGCAATACTTGATCTCCTGTATTTGTTCCTGAAGATGAACCTGAGAAGTTTGATGCGGATATTGCTCCTAAAAAAGAAGCAGCATTAGTAGTATAATCTAAAGCAAGTAACGTACCTGTATGTGCGCCAGTAGATAAATTTCTTTTTGTAAATTGTAATTCAGTTCCCCAACCGTATATTTTAAAATCAGCAGTTGAAGTACTATTATTTTGATCAAATAACTCAAGTATGTTGGGTTTTAAATTTCCATTAACTCTTACATCACCTGAAAAATTTGTAGGTTTAAAAAAATCTAGGCTACTTACATTTCCTGCTCCATCAGGCGCATTAGCACGCATCCATATGTCTTGACCTAAAGTACCAGATCCATTGTCTGTTTCTTTAGAAAATGTTAAATCATAACCACCTGCGGTAATTGCGTGTCTTGCTCCAGATATATCATTTATAATCAAGCCTCCACCTCTATCTCCTGTACCTACTAATAAATAATCTTTTGATGTAGGGAATCCACCAGACGCTGCGTTTTCTATTGAATTGAAAGTTACACCTTTGACATCACCTGCGAAAGTTGCGTTTCCATTGTTGTTAATTGTAAGTAACGCCGTTGCAGTATCTATATCTGTTGATCCAGTGTAAAAAACATGTCCAGCAGAAGTTGCACCATCATTTCCGTTTGCATCTCCTAAATAATTAATTCTGCCTATACTTACTAATGAGGTTGTGTTGCTCGCTGCTGTTTGATCGTAGTCAAAATCAAGAAATGAATGATCAGGATAAGTACTTCCTTTTATTTTATCCGATATAATGTCACCTGTAGTAGATATATTTGGTACACTAAGAGTATCAGTTGTACCATTTATAGTCATAAAACTAGATGAATAAACAGTTGCACCTGCATGCCATAATAAAGAATATGTACCCTGAAAAGTATCATTACTATTTACAGTTAATTGATCAACTTCACCATAAAGATTATCTGCATAAACTCTATCCCATCTAACTAAATTACTACCAATGTCATTAGTAGAGTCTGTAGATGGCAGAATATCACCTGCAAAAGTTGCGTTACCACCTTGTGCGAATGAAAGTCTGAGATCTGAATTCTCATAAAAGTTTAATATACCATGAGTGCCATTAAAAATTTCCCAGGTTTCATCACTTGAATTTTTTAAAATTAATTTTGGTGATGCGCCTAATCCATCATCTAAAGTTAAATCACTTTCTGATAGTATTCCATTTAAAAACTTTTGTGACATATATTATTTTTTATGCACACTTAATAACTAATACTCTTATATCGTTACTTGCTGGTGCTGATGCAAAACTTATTTGTACCCAATTATTAGGTGTTGTTTTTCCTGCTATACTTCTTACTACGTCTGCAAATACAGTATCATTACTACTATTATCAAATAATTGAACAATAACATCTTTAGTTCCAAGACCATGTTCAACTTCAAATGATGTAGCAGATGCATCTCCAATAGACGCTGCAAATGATTGGTTGTTTGTTACTGTAGTTGATATAGAAACATCTCCAAGATTTGTCATGGTTCCTGAACCAGTAACATCTCCTGTTAATGTTATAGTTGGATCTTTTGCTAGAGTTACTACAGCAGTAGTTGCATCTACACTAAAGTCAGTAGAATTAAAAGCAGCACCACCAATATTAGTATCTGTTGCTTTCTCTATTGAAATTTCTCTTTCTGCCCCCTCACCATTTGCACTAGTTAAGTCTATACCTGTACCAGCAGTTATGTTTTTTATATAATTACCAGAAGAGTGGCTTCCTAAATTAACCTTGTGTTCTGTAGTATGAAGTTTATATTCTGTTCCAGTACCTGTTCGTTGTGTCCACCTGTCTGTTGACTCATCCCAATATAACTTAACATTATCTGAAGAGCCTCTATTTACCTCTATTCCTGAATCCTGTGTAGGTGCTGTAGAACCGTCTAGGTTAGAATTTAATAATATTATATTATCAGCAAGGTTTATTGTTTCTGTATTTACATTAGTGGTAGTTCCTGTAACTGTTAGGTTACCTGCAATTGTAACTGTAGTTGCTGTTATATCATCTGAGTTAAGAGTACCATCAACTGTAACATCATTAAATGTTACATCGCTTGTTGTTGCTACCGCCTGACCTATTGCTATCTCTCCGTTTGTTATTGACACTCCAGTTCCTTCTGAAAAATGCGCTCTTACCTCAGATGCGCTTGGACCAGTGTATGTTATAACTCCTGTAGAATTATTATATGATAAAGATCCATCACCTCCTGAATCTGTTACTGAAACAGATGCTCTGGCTCTAGCGTCTGTATACCATAAGTTTGTAGGACTTGCATCTTCTGCAATATCGTCAGTAACTAAAGTTAATGTTTGACCTAAGTTTTTTTCATAACCATTTATCGTTATGCTATCAAGAGCAAAATCAATATGGTTATTGGGGTCATCATAAGTCACAGTAATTCCTCCTGTCTCAGTACCACCAAGCATTCCTCCTACAATGTCTTGAACTTCTTCTACTTCAAGTTCGTCTTGTAGGTTTAGCCAGTTAGTTCCATCATAAAACTGAAATTTACTTACTGTTGTGTTATAGATAGCATGTCCTGCCGCAGCAGTCATTGCGTCTCTTTGAGTTGTGGTCTTTTTGTCAATCAGGAAGTTTTTTAACTGATTGTCATCTAGTGAGATATTATTTAAATAGGTTATAGCCATGGCAATATTTTATTAATTAAGGTATACTTTTCCGTTTACTTCTGACGTAAATGCAATTGAAATACTATTTTGATTAGTATAAGTTACATCTCCGTACATTATGTTTCCATTATCGTCTACTACAGTAACTGCTGGGTATTTCCCTAGGTTATGTGTAATAGTCCATGTTGTTGCGCTATAATCTTGAGTCCATGATTGGAATGGATTATAATCTGGTTTGTTTGATATAGCATTCCAAGAGGCTACTGTTGCGTAAACACCAGCATCTTGAGATGTTAATAGTGAGTTTGTATGAGGTCTAATTACATTATTACGCAATATACCTAATATATCTACAAGTATATCAGTATTTTCATCGTCATAATCACCTGCATCTAATCGACTTACTAAGTGATTAAATCCTGCTAACACATACTCATACTTTTCTGCATTAAGATCATATAAAGCCTTGTTAGACCCTTTATAAGTTTCTACCTTGTTTCTTAGGTTATCAAATAAATCTATCATCTCAGCCTTTGTAGGAACTTGATAAGCATGTATTGTGATACTCTTACTTACTTTCTCAGATACGGTCACCCAAGAATAAGTATTATGTGTATGATTAGTGGTCACATTTAAATTTACAGTGTATTCAGCGTCATAATAAAGACCATCATTACTAGTCTCTTCTAACTTGTATTGTCTATCAGCAGAGGTTGTACCTGTTGTAGTTACAGTTAATAGTGTTTTTGATAAAGCAGATATGCTACTTGTAAAAACTCTACTTATAGAATTAGTTGTAAAGCCTGTAACAACATATGCTGGTGTTGTATCCTTTGCTTTTATTACAGGAGTAAATTCATCTATATCTTCTACTAATGAAAGTTTTATTTTAGAATATTGATAATCAAAAGATTTTGTATGAACAACAGCAACTGCACTACCAACAGTAAATGAATATTCTACTTTATATGTTCCTTTGATTGGTTCACCATCATCTGATGACAATGGAAGAATGTAGTTAAATACAGGTAGACTTCCTGAAGTTCCTGTTATATCTTTTATACCTTCGGCTAAGTGGTTTCTTATAATACCATCAGGTCTTGTAATCTTAATATATATGTTTACGTTGCTTTGTTGTGCAGAATAGGTTCCTGTGTCCGATATAACCAGTTTTGGAGTACTAATTAAATCGAATAAAAGGTTAAAATCAATGTCTACGGAACCAGTTCCATTTGTAAATGTACTCATAATTTTCTTCTGATAAAATGGTCGGCTTCGGTGTAAACTTCAACCGACCAATTTAAAAACAAACCAACAACATATTTATTTAAGCAATTTTACGATTTCTTGGTAAATAGATGCCCCATTTTTGTTACTCAAAACAAAGTTGGTGAAGCCTTCTAAATGTCCAAGTTTGCTTGATCGTGGAACTTGTACTATTGTTTCTCCAGTTGAAGTCCAAGTGAAGGTGTTTGATTCTCTATCAAAAGAAATTATTTTTTTATCTAAAGCCCTTTTAATATTGGCTTGATAAGTTTTGTTTGTATTTTTAGATAATTTAATAAATTGATTAGGATCTTTTTCTGCAAGAGTTTCTAACTCATCTCTTAATACAGATAAATCTCTTTTTTCATCTTTACCTAATGAACTAATAAATTCTCTAACTTCAGCACCGCTTAATTCGGCAGCAACATTCATAGCATCTCTTTTTAAAGATCTAATTTTTCTTGCTTTTTCCGCTTTTACTTTTGGATTTACTAATTCAAATAATGGCTGCACAGATGTATCTCTGTTTGGATTAGATGCGTTGTAATTTGAAAGTGTTAAAAATTGAAAAATATCTCTATCTTTAGATCTATTTCCACGAAGTAATAATCTGCCTGATTGCTGTTTTGTAAACTCTATTGAGTGAAAGTTTGGTTTACCTTCAATTCCTAAACTACTAATTGCTGCAATATCTACATAGTCATCAATCTCAGGGTCATAAACTCTGTCTTTGTTTGGAGCAATAACCATAAAAGGCATTTGAACTTTTCCAGGATTTAAAGGATCTTCTTTTAATCCATAGTACTTAAATATTTTTATCTCGTCCCTTTTAAATTTAGGAGGAGTTTTAACATTGTTGTAAATTTTTGTTTTTATCATTTTGTTGGTTTTTAAATTAAAAAAAAAGAGGGGAGGTTAGTCCCCTCTCTTAATAGGTATATTAGAATCCTGTTACAAATGCACAATGTTCTTTTCCTAAAACTTCAAGACCACAAATAGCCTCGTAGTTTACGTCTAAGATTGCATCAGCACTTGTAGGTGTTGGAGCAAGTCCACCAGTTAAAGTTTCTCTGAAAGAGAAGTTGTTTCCATCTCCTTCTAAGTATCTAACTTGTAGGTAATCTTGTGATCCACCGCCACCAGCAACTTTAATTTGTCCTGAAGGTACTAAGTACACTTCTGTACCGTTTCCAGTTACAGTTGAACCTAATTGAGCATGATTTAAAATTGATAAAGATTTTTTGTTGAATTTTCTTCCGTATAATTTGAAAGAATCAACACCTAAATCGATATCTTTTCCATCAACGCTAAATCTTGCAGATGTTAAACCTGCTGAAGTTAAACCGTTTAGGTAGTTATCCATTTTGATATTAGCACTTGTTCCAAGCCACATCCAGTAGTCTTTTGGCGCTCTTGCACTGTTTAGTGCAGCAGTCAAAGCCTCCATTGTAGTTTGAACATTCGTGTCAAATCCTGAATTCACAATTCCTCCAGATATTAACTCTTCTCTAAGACCATTTGTAGTCTGTACTGCATTTCCAGCAGCATCACTTAATGAACCAGAAGTAATTCCAGCAAATCCAAATGGAGATTTTTTACCAAACATTAATGAGTTAGAGATATCTCCTCTAAATCTTTGTAATGCTTCGTATGCTCCTTTGTACATGAAGTAAGGCTTACCTTTATACTCTACAGTTACTTTAGTTGCTTTTGCAACGTCAGAAATTCTGTAAGAATTTTTAAAGATTTGCACTCCATTTTCTTGCTTAGTCATTCCATACTTGATAGCACTTGGAGATCCTGATCCTTCAC
>WLWF01001948.1_pt1 | contig 15738 bp, 8 predicted proteins | sample 6718331 | NCBI WGS metagenome assembly WLWF01 (sample SAMN12718692, study PRJNA515312) | sponge metagenome | isolation source: marine sponge | host: Mycale hentscheli | place: New Zealand: South Island, Marlborough, Capsize Point | collected 2003-05-01
TAAACTATCATCTATAGTTTCTAATTTTCTACAAATCTTAAAATTGTCGTCTTCGATTTTAGAAGAGGTTATAATATTTCCAACATACATGTCACAAATATAAGAATAATTTGTGACAATGAAAAGTGATTATCCAGTATAGAAAGTTTTTAGATCAAATACCTCTAATACCTTAACATACTTTTTAATTCTCTCATCTAAACCTAACATTGCAGAACCATTTACTTTCCTAGTCGCAAACTGTACTGATGAAATATCACCTTTTTTAAGTCCATTAGAAATACTATCCTTATTACCCTTTGGTTTAAAATTACCAAGTTTTTCATGTGTCCACCATATTAATGAAACAATAAGTGAACGTTCAATTGCTTTTTTTCGTTTATCAGTATCATTATTCTTTATATTAAATAAATTATCCAATTGTTCTTCCGTTTTGGTAAACGTATCACCATTTGTATCTTTTGTGTAAGTAAGGTAACTAAGTAAAGCCTTATCATAACCTTCATCATTTTCTGCCTCCTCTATGTATTTATAGTTCTTTTTCCCTGTTATTTGTATAAAACCTCTACCTTTAAATCTTTTACCATCACCTTCGGCATTGTTACCTAAAGCCTTTGCCTTTTTAGATTCTGGTTCATAATTTATCTGCCATTTGGTTCCATCACCTTTTCCCCATAATTCAATAGATACGTTAAATCCTGTTTCATGTAGACATTGAGCTAAGAAATTACAAACTTCAGTATTACTTGTTAATCCAAATTTAGGTAACCATTTAGCTAACTGTTGACTTAATTCAGCACTATATTTTTGGCTAACCCCAAGTGCTTGTAAAGTAGCACTAGTTATTTTACTGAAATCAAAATCATCTTCCGGTTTAAGAACTGCCACATTAATATCAATACCTTGTTTTAGAAGTTCTTTTATACTTAATTTTGTAGCTATCTCATCAACTTCATTAAAGTCAATATTCATAAATGTTGTTGCATCTGTAACTATAGCTGTAGTAAAACTAGATTGTCTCAAACCAGTAAAATTTGTTTTCATATCATTAGGTGTAATACTATGCTCAACAGATAATATCTGATATGCTCCCCTAAAGAATGGTACGTTATCTAATTGAAACATCATAAGTGGTTGTATATTCATATTACCTAAACCACTAACACCACATTTATAAGATCTAACAGAAAATAAATCATATAAATCATTACCTTGTAATACACTTTGTGTTTTACCTCTTTTATCTACTAAATTAGATAATTGTTTATAATATTCTCCAGTGGCGTTATTTTCATTTTGATTAAGTGTTAGTGACTTAAATATTGATTGATTTTCATTACCAAATGCAACCCTAAAAGCAACTATCTTATCTCCATCATCATCATCAAATCCTTTTGGTTGTTTACCTTCACCATCAAAACTAAAATCTATTCCGTCATTAATGTATTCTACGTTGTCTTCATCAATTTGTAATGTTTTACTATTACCATTTACCAACATACACACATATTTAGGACTAGTACTATAACCGTCACTTATATCTGTAATAGGTGTAAACATTTTTTCCACATCTAATGGATCTCTATAATTAATATAAGATGGTAATATTTGTAATAAAAAATTACTGTCTCTTAATATTTTTGCAATATATTGATATAGGTTTAATCTAGTGTCTGAAGCAATGTTTATTACACTTGAGAGGTTACACGCCGCTTTATCACCTATATCACCCCAAGACCTATTAACAAAACTAAAATAATCTATTAAATTATTATTACCTGTTTTGTCACCACAGGCAATAAAAACCTTACCATTATTACTACCAGCAACCCATTTATCAAAAATAGTTTTAAAATAATTATAAACACTAAGTTTTAAGTCACTATTATTTGTCGTTTCTGATTGTTTTTCAGTTTCTTCAATTTTTTCAACATCTACATTAACACAATTTTTACTATAACCTTCCTTAAATTTAGATAAATATGATTCTAATAAAGTTTTAGATACTTTAATATCCCCCTTCTCTATTGGTGTGGTAACCACTATTTCGGTTGTTTGACTAACTATTGAGGTTAGTTTATTAGTGATTTTATCCCCTCTACTTTCCCCAAAGAAACTAATAGCCTCAAAATCAAATTCAATACCTAAATTACTTAAAATATTAGATCCCTCTTCATTATTAGATTCCACTAATTCGGACTCTGCCTTAGCCTTATCCTTTATTATATCTTCTTCAGTAATTCCCTCAAAAGAATAAAGAAAGTCTGCCCCTTGTTCATCTATCCAATTTATTGCAAATTTTTCAAATACATTATTTCCTTTTAACAACCATTCATTTACTGCAAATAAACTAGGTATTGTCAAAATTTTACCTACATTATATTTTCCTTCAATATATTTAGGTTTAATATCACTTTCCCAATCAGAAAATTTAAATTTATTATATAATATCCACTCTATTCTTTCTTTTACCTCTTTTATTTTTTGATATACATTTCTCTCATCACCATTTTTGATGGTAGGTATATCTTTTCCTTTAACACTCACTTCATAACTTAAATTATATCCCTTTGGTTTATTTACGTAGTCTACTTCCCCCCACACTAAGTATGATATATCATGTCGGTATACATAGTTCTTATTAACACTAAATATCCCTTTATCTGTATCACTATAATCACCTCTAATTTTGGCTAGTTCTTTTTCATATTCCTTTTCAATCTTACTACTTAATCCGTTAACATTATTAACATATTGCCCTACACTATCACCAACAATAAATCTTTTGTCTCCAAACCTATCTAATTTAAGGTCATTATTAATAACTTTATCAATTAAAATATAATTACTACCCTCTTCTTTGATAATATTATTATTTTTTGCATATTGTATTGCCTTATCTACATCAAAATTTTGGTTTATAATATCCTTTCTTATATTGGTTAGTGCAATATTATCAGAAGCTGTTACACCCTCAATAAAACCATATGAATTATATGTATTCGTTATGTTTATATTAGTATAACCACCTAGACCCATTGCTCTTTGTATAACCACCTTATATAAATCTGAAGGGACGTTATCAACTGTATTACTCCAATTACCACTAAATTTAGAATATGGGTTTATACTAATATCTAATACATTTATTGGTAACCAATTATCCTGAGTAGCACCTCTTGTATTAGACACTGCCTTATTTATTTCTTTTAAGTCATTACTAGCCTTAATATATCCATTTATTACATCATCAACAAACTTAATTTCAGGGAAGTGGTTTGGGTTAATGTTATCAATACCCCCTAACCAAACTCTCTCCATTTCTTTTGTTTCATCATTATATTCAAACACATCAGGAAACGCATATATTACACGATTCTTATCATTATTGTCTGTATCACTTTTTAATTCTTCAAATCTTTCTGTTTTATATGTTTCAGCATCTACTGCCACTGAAAATATTTCTTCTAACATTACTTGAGTGTTATTCATTATAACCTCAAAAACATTTCTAATGGTTGGGTTAATAACTAATTTTTTACTTAACTCCTCATTTATTTCACTAACAGCTTTCTCTTTATCTACCTTTATTATATCGTTTATTTCTATTTCTAACTTCTTTAATTCGTTTCTCATCGAATTAAAGTCATAAACAACAACATTAGCATCTTTATTAAAACTTGTTTTTTCGGTAAATCTTTTAAGATATTCTCCACTACTTTTATATACACTTTTAGTGTTTGGATCAAAATCTGTATTATCTGCTGCTAACTTAAATAAATTAGAATCTTCAGCATATAATTTATTTATGATTGTTTGTAGAAGTCCAGTATCTGTTGATTTAGGGGATGATTCATTAGGGTCACTACTAAACTTAAAACTACTTAGGTTATATCTTCCTAATTCAGTTTTATTATCGTCAATATATTTCTTATAATCTTTATAAGCCGAATAACACTTTTTAGCATAGGTGTTAAAGTTACTTTCATCTTCTTTTTTTATAATTATTAAGTCCCTATATGCAATTAAATTTTTATCTCTCTTAAAATTTCGAGATAGTATTGATTGACCATCTATTTTAGTATTATCTTTTGCCTCTCTTTCACTATTTATCTTAGTCCCATTCATAGGAATTGGTGCACCCACTAAAGTTAAAAAGTTTTTTAATAGTTTTTGTACCGTAGACAATTTTTTTATTCTTTCGGCAGATTCACTATTTGTTTTAATATCTGCTAAATCAATCTCTAATCTAGAAATTTCATTAAGGAAATCCGACATTTTTGGTGTGGGGAACGTCCCTCCATTTTTATCAGTCATTGATAATTCTGAAAGTCTTTTATTTCCAGAATCAGTATTTGTTACACCAATAATATTTTGTATTTTTATATCTGATAAAAATGCCGATTGAAATCCTACGAAGTTTGCCTCTATTTCAAAATCTCCAGTATCTGCATTAAATGATGAATTCCATTTTAACATATGTAAACAATATGTAACTGGTTTACCATAGTACCCTTTAACAGTTAGTTGAAATGTTGGGTAAGGCATTTTGAAAAACATACTATATGGTGACTTTCTATTGTCTTTATCTATAACATCAAACAATGAAGAACCTCTTACATCAATAAACTTAATCTTAACTTGTGGAACAAAACTAGCATTATATGTAATATCAATACTATTAATACCAAATCCCTCAACTACTGCACCTCTTTCAACATTTAACCCCCCAATATCGGTATAATCTGTTGTAGCATAGGTAGTAAAATTTCCTTCTGAATCTTTAGAATCTGGATCTATTTTAGTCGCAATGAAATTAACTTCTGTTTCATTAGAGGCAGAATCTGATTCAACACTACCACCTTCTTCTCCACTATCGTTAAGTATAACACTTCTACTTTTACTATATGCCTTTAGCTTAACATAAATGAATAAGTCTTCATTTTGTACTAACTCTTTGTTAGGGTCAATTAGTATTAATTTACCTGTTTCTTTTGCATTTAATCCGTTAGATTCCATATAGTGTGTCATACCTTTCCACTTCTGTTATATATTGTTGTAAACTATCTTTAAAAGGATATGGTATTCTAATAATTTCAGTATCACCAATATTATCTTCTAAACCACCATACTTAGGATTGGCTAACATAATCAACCAACCATGATAAGGGTTACCATAATACTCTTGACTTAATTTATCCATCCTATCTCTTTGTAACCTCCAAACAACAGTCTTATCTGTACTTTTCGGTTTAATTTTTATAAATGGTAATATCTTGTACACACCATTAATATTAAATTTACTATATCTATTATAATATTCTTTTGCCATATATGTAGTTTTTTATGTTGATATTATAGTATCCATTGGTCATCATCCCACTTATATATGTAAGATTTAGTTTTAGGGCTTACATCTTCACCTCTAGTGAAAGTTGCTCTTACCTTAAATTTAATTGTATTATCTTTTATTAGTGTTTCTAATTTTTTTTGTAAAGTTTTTAATTCTCTTTTTAGTGTTTCAATTACCCTTTCTCTATCATCATTGTCTTCTTCGTCCTCAATTTCTACTTCTTTACCTATTATTTCACTATATACATCACTCATTTTTGATGAGTTGTCGTGTCTTACTTTATCTATTTTTGATATAGGAATTGCCCAACTTTTTTCTCTCTGAAAACCATTAAAAACTTCTTCATTATTATTAAGGTTAGTAATAACAACTTTTATTTTATTCTCACCAGACCCGTCTATTAATTCTGATGGGTCTATTTCATCATCTTTAATTTTAGATAAAATAATAGTTTCAGGATCACCAAATTCTTTATTTGAGTTAATTTCAATTTTACCCAATAATTTTTCATAATCAGGTTCTGTTATAGTTTCTTGTTTTTCATTGGTTAATTCTTGATTAATAGGTATTTCGGTTTTAAGTGATTCTGCAAAATTTCTTGACCTATCCTCACCTAATTTAATACCAGAAACAATCTTACCTTTACCCTCATTTAATTCAATACTATCAGATCTAGAATCATACATTTCAGTATTCGCATAGAAATTATAAGACATTGCATTTTGTAATCTATTTATCGGACCCTGTAATGATTGACCACCAATAATTTTAATAGATAAACTTACCTCAGCAGTCATAGGTTGTACACCAATACCTTCAGGATTTAAGTCCCATTGAATGTCACCACCATTAGTATAAACTATATTTAATGTATCTATTATTATTTTTGTATGTATGAAATCACCAATCCTAAGTATACAAACAGGTGGTCTACCGAAAGATAGATTATCCGGTCTACGTTTATCGGTATCACTATAAACACTATTACCTTGTCTCATACATTGTTGTAAGAATGTTAACCTAGTATTTAACCCCTCTGGTGTTGTTGAGTGGAAACCGGGATGAAAATATTTTATCTTACTACTAATATTGTCAAAATAGTTTGGGTAATCATCTTTTATTACATCAAAATATGTTGTTTCATTTATAAATAAATTATTAACCATATCTAATTCATCACCCAATATTTTATCTAATTCACTTTTTTGAATCATAGGGTCTGGTGTCACTGAATATGTTATTTCAACTTCTACCCTTCTATCAATAACTGCTTGTTCATCGTCTTTATTTACGTTTTCACCTGCAACAGCTTTAGTTTCTCCAAACCCCTTACTAATAAATTTTTGGTTTTTAGGGGTATACTCTTTAAGTAATTTCTCTATACTAATATTTCGTAACAAGCTCAATCTTTGATTATAGTTATCGGTTGCTGATTTAGAAGCATAACCTTTTAGTTTAATTTCATATTTACCTTCTTTGTTCGATAAAAACTTACCTATTTCACTATTAACCCCATTAGTTACTAAGTCTATATAATCTTTATTTTTATCTGTTTGATATGTTGTTGGTGGTGCGTCTGATACATCATTCTGAAAATATATTACTAATTCTTTAGTTTCAGTAGTTTTTTGTACACTTTCTCTAACAATACTATTTAACTTCTTTTCTAATTCTTTTTTAGTGGTTACATTTAATCTAGTATTGTCCTCAATAAAATCTAAAAATTCTTTAGGTGATGTTATTCCAGCCAAAAACTTTTCAATTTCATTATCTTGTCTTCCCCTATATTCATTTATTATTCTAGGGTGGTCAACAACAACTTTAAATTTAAGTTGTCCAGATCTACTTGTGGTATTATAAGTATATAATGGTTCACTCCTTCCTATAAACTTATGTTCACTCCATTGAGTATTACTTTGTTCATCAAAAGATAATCCATATGGTGCAAACCACATAATTCTACCTTTCCTACCACTTAATAAATCTCCAGGTCCAATTTCTTGCATTGGTAAATCAGCTAAATTATCTGACCATGCTAAGTTTTCTAATGATAACATATATTTTTTATATGTTGTAAATGATTCTTCTAAATATGGGAAGTGTTTAACCATCCCATTACTTTGTAAAACACTTAACGATGCTTTTTTAGCATCAACTGAGAATCCTGCTTTTGATTCATCCTTTGTAAATAACCCACTTTTTCTTATTGCATTTTGATAGGAGTACCCTTTTTCTATTCTACTTCTTTCTGTACCATCACTAGCTTTTAACCAAACTCTTGCGTATTCACCACTATTGTTTTTGATTGCATTACCTCTACTAATTTCTTTATCCGATGTCTTATCCTTAAAGAATTTTTTTGTTTGATCTATGAATACACCTGTTTCAGAATGTAATTCAGTTAAATTGTTAGTTTCAGATAATATTGTTTGACTAGGGAATGTGTCTTTATCTTCATCTCCCCAAATAAAATTTTCATCAATATCAATAGATGTATTTGTATCTTCAGTATCTATGAAATCTTTTGATGTGAATCTGTTATTTACACCACCTTTTTTATTAGTTGTGTTTTCGTCACCAATATAATATCTACCTTCTGTTCCTCTCTCCCCTAATAATCTATCACCTAATAACCCTAATAATCTAGGATTTTTATATGATGGTGAATATTGATTTAATGATAGGTGTCTAAATAAAGCATTTTTTTGTCCTGCACCAGTTCTTTTTAATAATTCTAATGTTCTACCTTCAGTTGTTAAGTTTAATTCAGAAGATACACCCAATTTAATCATTAGTTTATTAAACCCTTCTTTGAGTTTTCCTGAATTAGCCTTTGCAGTATTATATTCTTGCCACCCAATTGCCCCTTTTGGTATTGTACTAACTGGTAAATAAGTTCCAGATAGTCTTCCTAATAATTCTACACCTTTACCAATAATATTTGCTTGTGTTGTTATATCATAATTACTTTGAATAAACTCACCACCATTTGCAATATTTAGTACGTTGGTATTAATTCTACCTGTAGTTTCATTTATGATTGCTTGAGATACTCTTTCGTTTAATAAAAACTCTAATCTATTTGAACCTATATTACCTAAGTTAGAATCAAAATTATTGTCTCTAGGAGCATCAATTGAGTCGAATGGATTCCTTATAACAATACTATTATTAAATCCAACCAGACCAAAGTTTTGAGTGGTGTAGTCACCATTATTTTTCTCTTCTGTATTTATGTTGGGAGCAATTACATAATATTCATCTCTATCATCACCTAAATAATATTTATTGTAATTTAATAAAGTGTTTCTTTCTTTAGTTTCATTAGATTTAATGGATTCCTTATCTAAAGAAATATTTTCTTCTATATTGGGTAGTCCAAATATTACATTACCCATCTCCTCTTGAAAAGATTCTAATCCAGCTTCAATCACAGAATCTGTTATTGGTGGTGGTAAATTTCTATTTAACAAACTATCCCTTAACTCTTCTGTAGTTGTCCAAACACCATCTACGTAAATATTCCTATTTAATATTCCTCTAGGCATAAAAATTTCTTTTATTATAAATAGCTTGTAAGAAATTTCCCGGGATAATTAATAATATAACTAGTTATATTATAATATATCACTAGTAATATATTAATAACTAGTCTTGTTTTTTTCTTGTTATTATTACTTGTTTTTCTTGTTATTATATATACAAGTCATGTCAAACATTTTATGAAAGTAAAGTCTATTGTGAAAATAATCCTTATTAAGGATTATCTTCTTGTAATATTAAGTTGTCTTGACCAGACATAGATCCACCTTGCACTAAAGAATTAACTCCTTTAATTGTTGAATTTGTAATATTTTTTTGTATTTTTTTCTTGTCTTCATCGGTAAGGTTTCCAACACCACTACCATCAGCGGTTACATTAAGATTAACATTAACATTTCCACCAACATTAACATTTTGAGAGTTGTTTGATAAATTAACATTTCTATTGGTGTTTATATTTTGGGCATCAATATTTGATGTATTATTAGTAGTATTATCAGTAGATGTAGTTTTAAGTGATTCGTAAAAACTACTAATAACTCTTTTAGTTGAACCTTCGTCAATATTATTTATAGTTTTATCAATTGTACTATTTCGTTCAAACATATTAGTTATTTCATTAAACCCTTCTTCAGCTTGATCCTTATATTTGTCAAAATTAGATTCTTTGAGGAATCCTGTGATTTGACCACCAAACATAGAAGCAGCTTCTGATAAATAATTTGATGTTTGATTATCACTACTCGCCAAAGCTTCCGTTGCGCCATCTCTAATTACATTAGTATACTCTCTAATACCACCCATCATATTACCAAATATTTGAGATGCTGTTTGAGTTGACTTTTTAATACCAGCTTCTGTAAGTTCATACATACCTGTACTAATTGCAATATCTGTCATAATTGCTTTGGTATTATTTTCAATTGCTTCAGTATTTGTTTGAGTTGCCAATGCTTGAGTTTTCATTATATTCTCATCACTAAACGCTTTAAGTTTATCTGCTTGTTCTTGTGTAATATCTGCAATATCTATTTGTTCACCACCAACATCTACAACCCATTTACCATCTTTCATTTGAGCCATACCTGCCAATGTTTCTCTCATATCGTCATCTGCGATATTACCTGACACATCCATTTTTATGTCTTTGATTTTTGAAGATTGGAAAGCTAAATCAATCATTCTATCTTTAGAGATACCTAGTTGTTCTGCAGCAAAAGATAATTGTTGTCTAGCCTCTGCTGGTAAATCATACTCACCAGTTTCTTTATTAAACTCGATCATATTTTCAGTCATAGTCTGAAGCTTTTTAGACAACTCTTCTGGTTTATTTCTAGCCAAATACATTGTCTCAAAAGGATCTCCAAAGGCAGCAGCAATATCACCACCCATTAACTGTAATTGAGCGGCGGCCTCAATAGCCGCTTCAGGCTCGTAAAACTTATCTGCCATACCTAACATATCAGATATGTCCATTCTCATCTTAACAGCAAGCTTTGCCATCTCAGTCATTGCTTCAACACCACCCTTAAAGGACATTCTTTGCATTGAAGACATTTCTTGTGTAAGTAATTTTAATACTTTTGTCGAATTAATCCCTAACTTATTGGAACTATTAACCAATTCATTTAGCATTTTATGAGAATCGTCAATACTCTTCCCCATTAATGTAAATCTTTCATATAATCTAGCCGCTTCACCTTCTGCAAGTCCTGTAGATAATGCAAAGGCAGACATATTTTTTAAGTTTTGTGCACTTAAAACATTTTGTCTTCCGGATTGATCAGAAAATGCTTTATAGGTTTCTGCTAAATCCTCAGCAGTACCACCCATTCTTTCAATATCTGGTAACGCTTCTCTAAAATTCTTAGATACTGCAAAAGCCCTATCACCAGTAATACCTAAACTTTTATTTACTGATTTATATTGTTTAGCGATTTTTTCACCAATTTCATATTGAAAGTATGTGTTATGGGTTACTGCCTTAATCTTATCTAATGCACCCGAATAACTACTAAAGATATGGTTTTCAACTGTAGTCGCAGAATCAATCTGTGATTTTGCGGATTTCTTAGCAGCTTCCGCAACTTCTTTTACTGTTTCTAAATTCTTCTTTGTAGTATCGTCAGTAGCGGCTTTTATTTTTTTTTCTATTTCGTCAATCTCATCTTCATATCGTTTGAGATCTTTGGTGGCTTTTTCCCAACCATCTATGTCAATTTTTATGTTTGATGCATCTTGAACCTTTTTTAATTCACTAAGATATTTATCAAACTCCTTCTTACTATCACCTGTTAAGTCTTTACCCTTTTTCTCTAAATCATCAAATTCACTCATAAATTAAAACTATTTGTATTTTGTTATTTCCATAACTACTGAAGATAAGTCATCTTCTTTTCCTGTTTTAGTGTTTTTTTGTATTAAAGTAGGTACTATTTCACCCTTAATATTTTCGATAGGTCTATCTAACTTAATTATAAGCTCAACATCTTCTAACCCTTTAGCAATGAAAGAATTGTTTTCACTACCCAATAAAGATATGTTATATTTAGAACCTCTATTATGGTATGAGTTAACTCTATAAGCTTTGGAATAACCAGGACTTAATTCTTTACCATTAAAATCACCAATAAATTTAATAGGGGTATCAAACTTTAAATATAATGTATTTATTGTATCATTTTGATTACCATCTAAAACACCATCACCATCATGTGAGATACGACTTAATGCCTTTGTTAAATGTTTAAATACGTTTCCGGAATAATCGCCTGATGTATTTGGAGTACTTTTATATTTGGGTCTAGATTTATTAACTACTAAACCAGCAACACCTAAAATCTCAACAATAAGGTTATCTATCTTGTTGTTTAAGTCTTCTACAATTCTATTTTGTTCTTTAATTTTTTTATTTAAATCCATAACTAATGATTATATTATATAAATATGTTAATCATCAGTATTATTCGGAGCCATAGACTCTTGTAGATTTTGAAGCATAAATCTTCTTATATAAACAGGCATTATCATTATATCACTATATGTGTAATTACCCACTTTAATTAAGTAGTTAATTTCTTTTAAAACGTTTGGGAGGTAATCAGAGTTCAGGCCAGAAAAAATCGCTAGTGAATCTAAGAAATGTGTCTATAGACTCACCTCCAGGAATCAAAGCTTTTACATTTAAATCCATACCTGGTTCATTTTCAGAAATGTATTTTCTTAAATGTCTAGCGTCTAGAATTGGTAACCTTTTTAATGTGTTAGATATTTTTAATTTATCTCTTTCACCATTAATTTCAGTAACTTGTTGTTCTAACTTAATCATTAGCCTTTCAGAAACATCACTACCATATCTTTTTTGTCTATCCTCATCTATGGTATCAATCGTTTCCTCATCTTTACCTGTAGTAAACTTAAACTTAACTAAGTATCCTTTATTTGGTAAACGATATTCAAACTCACCATTTTCATCAGGAGTAATTACTAATTTTTTTTGTTTTAATTCTGTCAAATTAATTTCACCCACTACAAAACTATTTGTTGATTTATCATATACTTGTTGTGAATATGTTTCACCATATCCAGTTGCTCTCAACCAAATAAGGATAGCCAACTTATCACCCTCCAATAAATCCTCTGTAGGAAAACCTAAATCTTTTATTTTTCTATCAATTAAAACAGATAAAAACTTACCATTTTGTGATAAGTTAGGGGATGTAAGAATTGTTTCATCCATAGCGGTTAAATACTCCACTTTAAGTGACGATTTTTTATTAGGATATAATAACCCTTGTGAAGGTAATTCTAAGACATCATATGGTACCTTTAAGTCCTCAGGTACATAGTTTGGTGACATAGTATTTGTATTGTCAATATTTTCCATAAGTAAAACTTTTTATTTATTAATTATAATAATAAATATCTCTAAGTAAATTTTGTGATAATTACTAATATTAGTAATTCATACCACCCAGTCCCAATTCATCTTTAATGTTTTGAGGTACCCTACTAAGTTTTTTTGATAATTTTTCTTTAAATGGTGTTTTTTCTTCTAAACTATCTACATATTTTGCAGATTTTCCTAAAGCATCTAAAGCATCTAAAGTTATCTTTTGTACTTTTAAACTATCCGGTAAAAGTTTATAATTCATAATATATGTTTCTGCAAATTCCTCAAACATTTTTAAGATTTTTAATATTTTTTCACTTTTATTTAAAAAAGAAGAAATATATTCACTACTAAAAAGTATTGCTGCATTTTGATAACTACTAATAGACAAAGATGTTACCGTATCTACACCAAACGCAGGTAATATCTCAATAACCCTTTGTACCAAATCAACAATATCAACAATAATACTTAATTGAGCATCACTTATTTCTTCTTCAGTTGATAAATTTTCAACCAAAGAGTTTAATTCTTCTGTACCAGTTTTTAATTCAGCAAAATTCTTAATAATTCCTGTACCAGCACCTACCCATTCAACAAAAGGTATTGTATTTATACCAGCACTAATAGTGTCTAAACTACCATCAACAGCAACACTACTAAGTTTAGATAATACTCCTTCAGAAAATATTCTTTTATATTGACTTTCTGTAATTATAATTTTTCTATTCATAATGATTAATTTATATACCCAATTCACCCATAATATTTTGAGGCAATTTATTAAGTTTTTTTGATAATTTTTGATCTAATGGTGTTCTTTCTTTTAAATTTTTAATATATTCTTCTCCTTCAGCAAGTGCATCAAAACCATCAGTAACAATTACGATTGGGTTTATTTCTTTAGGTATTAATTGAGATATTGGTGAAATACTATCCCCAATAGTATTAATAATACCATCCTTTTTGGAAAGAAGTGAAGATATATATGAAATAAACTCATCTCCACCTATCACTCTTAATGCGTTAAATTTTATACTTGTTAAAAATGCGATAATTTCCGTTAATCCTGGATCAGGAAATGCCCCTAATATCGATTGAAATAAATCGAGTATATCAGTTATGATATCGGTTTGTAAATCACGAACCTCTTCCTCTGTTGGTGATCCGTTACTTAATAAATTAGTAAGGGATTCTGACCCATCTTTTATTTCTTTTAGATTTTTTATAATTGATGGTACTGCTACACCTAAGTCACCTACACCAGGAATTGCAGAAAGTAAATCTCTTACAGCGTCACCACCAATATCAGATGCAACATCAACAACAATATTTTCATTTAGTCTTTTATATTGACCTTCAGTAATTATAATTTTTTTCATAATATTTTTTTTATGATATCTCTATTTATTTATGAAAGAGGGTTTATTGTGTCTTTTACAAAGTCTCTGGCCCAAGTTTCTAACTTAGTCCACCAGCTATCATCTTCATACCCCTCTAAAAGTTTAATTATAGCATTTTTTGTATCCTCCCATTCCAGCTCGTCATCTGCGTTTTTTATATCTTCCAATAATTCTGAATTATATTCTTCTATATACATTTTTGTAAATAAAGGAACTAAACCTTTTTCTTGATAATCCTGCAATACTTCCAATACATTTTCATACTCTTTTCTACCAACAGGATCGAAAGTTGATGCGAAGTCTTCAAAAGACTCATCTTGTGTTATTTGTTCCCTCATTCCCTCATATATTTCCGGAAATGCCTTTGCAAAATTCTTTGTGAGAAAACCCTTTTTATTTTTTGCTAACCATAATTTGACATCAGTTACACTTTCAGTCTTAGAATCACCATTCCAAAAATTGTCCCACATTCTTTTTACATTATCTAATACTCCTTCATCTTCTTTAGGAGTTTCTTCACCATCTTTAGGTGTTCCTTCACCATCTTTAGGTGTTCCTTCTCCAGCTTTAGGTGTTCCTTCTCCAGCTTTATATTTACTAAATGAATCCATTGCTTCTGATAGTTTACCAGCATCACCGTTACTTAAACTAAATGTATCTTCATTACAATCATATTTACCTGTTAATTTTTCAATTTTACCACCAGATAATTTACGATATATTAAATTACCATCAGCAAGGAAATATATCTCCTCACCAGCTTCATTTTCTATTAAGAAAGCGCTAACACCATTAATTTTAGTAATTTCTCCTTCTCCTTCATAATCTATACATTCATACGCAGGTGTTGATTCATCACCAGTATCAGTTTCGGTACCACTATCAACAGATTTATTTGTACTATCTGTGTTTCCTTTAGATGAAGATTCTTCAGAATCAACAGGCATATTCCCACCAATTTGAGCAATTGCGTTATCAAACTTATTACTTAAATTATCACTAAAAGTTTGACCATCACCACCTTTACCTTCAACCCATTTCCAGTTTTCTGTTAAAGAGTTGTTTATGTCAAAAGTATAAGCTGACTCAAATAGAGCTTTTTTATTGAAATTACTTTCTTTAATATATGTTGCAACAACTTTTCCACTTGCATCTTTCTTTACTGCTTTCTTAGGTTCAATTAAATGATAAGTATATCCCTTTTGTGAACCACCTAATTTTTGTAGTGGTTTAGTGAAATCACCTGTTTTTGGTACATCTTTTTTAACTTCTGTATCTTTTTTAACTTCTGTATCTTTTTTAACTTCTACACCTTTTTCAGATTTTGGTTCATTTTTAGCATCTGATACTTTAGGTTTTTCTTCACCATCTTTTTTATTACCAATCGCACCTATACCTACACCTACATCTACACCTACATTAGGTAAATCTTTTGTTTTAGGTAGATTGGCACCAAATCTATTGGTATTCCTTCCTTTCTTAACATCAGATGCCATTTCTTTATTTGCATCTGTATTATCTTCTTTATCTGTAGGGGTAGCTTCTTT
>WLWF01001949.1_pt1 | contig 15737 bp, 23 predicted proteins | sample 6718331 | NCBI WGS metagenome assembly WLWF01 (sample SAMN12718692, study PRJNA515312) | sponge metagenome | isolation source: marine sponge | host: Mycale hentscheli | place: New Zealand: South Island, Marlborough, Capsize Point | collected 2003-05-01
ATTCCTAAAATTTAAGAATCTGCCATATGTTCATCCATATCATCGCCAGCAATCCAACGCTCGTACAAAAATCTAATATCTTTTTCACTTCTGTTGCCATTCTTACGTCTAAAGACGTGTACTGTAAAACTTGGCATGCCAGCACCCATAAATTTATAAAATATTGTAAATGGATCAACCCAGTAACTGTCTGTAGTGTTGTATCTTTTTTGCACAGTAACATATTTAGTATTGAAAACCCAATCTTTTTGTTTCTTACTCATGGGCAATTCATTCAAATTACTGTCTACATAGTCAATAAATAAATTATCCAGTCGGCAATTCTCAATGTTACCATCATCTGGTTCGCACCGATTAAACACTCTGTATTGTTTTGCATTTTCCTCAATTTCATCTTTCAAGAAAGCAAAAGCAATTAATTTCATAACACTTCTTGAGTATGTTTTACCATTTAATGATAAGGTTACTGTTGGATGTCCACCTAGTTCTCGCTGTTTGACTGGTTTGGTCTTTTTAGATTTAAGTATTTTACGCACATTGCCGAAAGTGCTAATTTCATATGAATTAAATCCATTTATTTCACGCCATATTTCATTATTCATATAATTATATTATATTATTCATTATCTCCTCTAAGTTCATTTTGCTAAATATTAATATAATATATATATTATGATCAACGACGTTTCTTGCCACGCCCAAACAATTGTTTCTTTTGTCGCACAGGTGGTGCTATATTTACTGGAGTTTGTGGCAACGATGGTTGCAATGCCTGTTTTTTCACTGGTGTTTGCTTTGATGGCATTGAAGGACTTGGTTCTGGAGATTTGGCACGGACAGTTTTTTGAGGAGACGGACGAGTGGTTTCTGCTCGCAGTTCGTTTTCCTCGTCATCTGTGGTATCTTCTATCGCAGCAGATTGTTTCTCCTTTTTCACACGCTTCTTAGGTTTTTTAATAACATCCTGAAGTGTCATGGTCTTTACTCGCTCACGCAATTGTGCTAATTCTACATCTCGTGGATCAAGTTCAGCGGGTTTAGTTATTTTAGCGGGTTTGCTGCGAACTTCCGTTACTTTTGATACAGGTTTTGCTGCTTCTTTTGGTTTTGCTGCTTCTTTTGCTTCCTTTTTTGCTTTACGATTCGCCGCCGCCTTTTCTCTCGCTTTTGCTAAATTAGCGAGTAATTTTTCTTTTTTTTCTGCGGACATTGGCGCACGTTTCTTTCTCTCCTTTTTTGGTTTTTCATCTTCAATAATAGTAGGGGTCTCGGTTACTTGAATCATTTCATCTGCCATATAGTTATTCATAATATTATATATTTTATAATATTACGCATGTATATGAAGTTAATATCTATAGTGCCAAGTACAAGAAAAGGTAAAAAATATAAAGCAACATTTGAACTGGATAAAGAGAGAAGCGTGACGACACATTTTGGTGCATCTGGATATCGAGACTTCACACTGATGTCAGATCCTAAATCTAAATTTTATATTAAGAATAGTGGTGAAAGAGAGAAAGTAAGGCAAGCGTATTTAAAACGACATGCTAAAGAGGATTGGATGAAGCCACTAACTGCTGGTGCATTATCTCGCTTTATTCTGTGGGAAAAGACTACCGTGCCTGCGGCAATTAAAAACTACAAGCGGAAATTCTCTCTCTAATATATGTCAAAAAAGAGAGACAAGAGCAATTGTTTTGTAAATGTTGTATGTATATTATTTATTGTTATATTTATTGTACTTGCTGCTGTTGTTGTTTAAGTTTAATTAAATAATTTATTTTATGTTGCATTTTTTCTAATTTTTCTTTCACTATTTTATATTCTGCACGCATGTATTCTATTTGATTATCCGCCTCACTTTCAAGAATACTAAAAAATCCACGCTTTTGTCCGAGGGCGAACTTTTCTTCGTGTGTTAAACCAAGAAACTCATTTTCCATAATATCAAGTGTTTTGTCAAAGGTGGTCATTGTTATATTATATTCAATATATCTTTTTATATCAATTAAAAAATATATTATTTTCTGACCTAATTATGTCTAAAATTACCCCAAACATAATTATTCTGGGTTACTTTTTTGCTTCTCTTTCATCAACCTAGCGTGAGTTGGAGATTTCAGATGACGAGGGTAGTTGTTTCTTCGCATTGTCTTGCCGCACTCGCAATTAACTGGTTTTGAGTACGCCAATAAGATACGTTCCTTATGTTTTTCATAATACAATTTATTGGTCTCCTTCATTCGCTCTCCGTTGGCAGCACGCCACTCACTCATATAAGTTGGGTGTTGTGCCTGCCACTGTTTCTGGTATTCAGTCGCAGATAGTTTGGTAGTACTCATTTTGTAATATATTATTCATCTTAGTTTCCTCCCATAAAGATGTCTTTGTTAGCAATCGCCCAATCTATGAACGGCTTGGTTTGTTGTAACTTCGGGTGAAGTCGTAGAGCATCAGTTACATATACCATCTGAAACTCTTTGTTCATGCGAGATACATACTTCATATCACGCTCGAACGCATCTTCACTCGTTGACATGGATAACGCCGTAGCTACTGCGAACATAACGGCAGGCTCGGTCGGTATCTCTACCTTGTCAGGTGCGAGCCTAATCGAATCAATGCTAGGCATCTTATCCATAAGGTCTCTCGCGGCACACCACTCGGCAGCTGCACCCTCACCCACTTTGGCAGTACACGCCATCATGTAGTGATTAGTCGGCAAGTCTTGTGGTACTTCTAGGAACAACTGAGTCCACGCTCGTTGCGTTGGATTGACTGAGCGGTTAGCATCGAAGTCGTTGAGCAGTTGAGGTCGTAAGCGTAAGAACGCAATACCTCGAGAGTCAACACCATTCTCCATTGCCCACTCGCACCAGTCGTCAAGAGATGTTTCCATCTCGAACTCATACATTCTATTGGATAAGTGTGTAAGCAGTTGTTTAGCACCCGCTCTATCCTCTACCCTGTTACCTGTAACAAGGAAGCGAACATCTTTATCCAGTTTGAATGATGGCGTTGTGCGTTCCAGTAGAAAGCCTGCCGCCCATGTTTGATGGTGCGTAGACGATTGCGGTAACTCCTCTAACACTATCAGACCTGCACCAGTTCCCTCGCGAAACTTGTAGAACATCTCGGTGGGATTGAATCGCGTCTGCCCGTCAGTTACAGATGGAACACCTGTAAAGTCTACGACATCGTGGTTGTTAACATGAACGATAAGTATCCTATCCTCGGGTATGTCAAGGTTATGACCTATCTGCACACAAGCATCTGATTTACCCATGCCTGGCTTACCCTTGAAGAACGGAACTGCCGTTGGTGATTTGCGTAAGATTTGAGTCGCTACGCTGACGACTTCGTTGATTGATGGCATTATGCCCTCCTTTGTTATAAAAGTACGGTCTGTACGTTTTGGTTATAGTAATCGCTTTGCGATTTCCGTTAAAATGAATGCTGACTGCACACAACAACCAGTTATGATTGCCAACATTACATACTTGACAAACTTAGCGAACACTCGCCACTCTGTCATGTCTACTCTTACTACTTGCATATTGTTTCTAGATTTCAACATAATATCTCCTATGTGATTAACCGCTTTTGTTGTTGATACGAACAAGGTCGTCGCGGTCAGTAACGACAATGTAATTTGATTTGTGCATTGGTACGATGCAATGCTTTCGTTGTTTGGCTAGTTTGTCGCCACAATGTATGCAAGTGTTGATACCTGCTTTAATTCTTAGAGGGTGGACTATTGCGTCGCATAAAATACATTTGTTTGTCATAATATTAATCCTGTTTAGTTGTGAGGCACTCATATACTTATGAGTCGAGACCTTGTAATAAGTCGCTTGAATAAGACAATTTGATTTTGTCTTATTAAATAAATAACAACGACTTATGTCCGAATAAGACAAAAAGACAATTGTATGGAGAGATGAGGAGTTGGCACTTTTGGATAGTGCTTTTTCGTCATAACTACTACTAATTGTTATACTCTCTCTATACATTATTTATTATTGTCTTATTGTCTTATTGTCTTAATAGGTACTTGCAACCCTATCTGCATAAGCATTCTTGTAATAAGACAAAGTTTGGATATTGTCTTATTCGTTGTCTTATTGCGTACATATTGCCTATGCGTCGAGACCTGTGCAGTTGGTCTGTATGGTCGTGGGATAAAAGTACAGTCTGTACTATTCCTTAACCATTTATTTACGACCAGACGCACGAAAACCCCGACCGAAGTCGGGGTATAAATCGAGTGCGATTTAGTCAAGTGTGTTAGCAATTGCTGACAACTCTTTATTGGTTGCACCGTATTTCTTTTTAAGTTTAGCCATGTCAGTTTTGAGCGTTGACTGTTCCTTTTCGATAGGAGTAGTCCAAGCAAAGTACTTCTTGCTATCGACTTGCTCTTGCGTGGCTAACTTCTTATCCACCATTGGTTGCTGAGCCTTTTTAACTCGTAGTTGCTCAGTTAATGGATTGCCTTGCTTGATGCCGAAGTACATACGCTGGAAAGGTGTTGCATTAACAACATTCTGAAAGTTCTTGACAGACTGCCCTCTCGCTTTCTTTTCCAGTTGGGTTTCGTCATCAACTACTTTTGATTTAGCAGTTAACCAGTTAAGGAATACTTGGCTAGCTGACTCATCTTTAAGCCATGACAGTACTAGCTTAGAAGTTTCTGTAGTAGTTTCGTTAGAGTTATTAACGGCTTTGTCTAGCTTTTGGCTTGTGCTAGTAACAAGTTGATTAGATAGTTTCATAATCTCTCCATAAGAGTTGAGTAAAAGTACAGACCATACTTTTTTGTATGTTAGGTTAAACTGTACACCTTTTAGTGACTAACCAGTTAATCAGTTAATCTCTATACTATAGGTATATCGTCGCCTGTCTAGGGGTAGATGGAGAGAGGGGTAGGGAACGACGAAGATGGTCATGCCCACCCATGCTTAGGTACTCCGTACATCACAACCCCTATTTTTTAGGTACTGTTCAAAATGAACTAGATTAAATTATTGACACCTGTTAGGTAAACCGTGTAAACTTCGCAGTATGAGTAACCCTATAGATAAAGTAACCGGCCCAGATTTCGCCCACAAATCCATTCTATCTAGGGGGCAACTCCAGATGATTGAGGATGACCCGGCAAAGATGGAAACCCTCGCAAGGCTTATGGGAGCAGTGAATCTGGACAATTTGTTCCGTCATATGCAGAATCCCACTATAAATCCAGCCACACGATTAGAATTCCAAAAAATGCTCAATAAAATGGGTAAATTAGAACCAGATGGAAAAGCAGTCGTCGGTGCGGATACCGGCCCACAAGTAGTTATTAACATAACACGGGCTAAAGATAACGCTGATGAAGTAGTTATTGAGGGTACTCCTGCACTAGAAGTATGACGATAGCAGCTCCAGAACACGAAATTAATTTTGAGGTAATCGCGTCTTTAGACGATTTCTTCTATTCCAATAAGTTTATCTCCCTAGCGGTTGGTCCAGTAGGATCGACGAAGACGACCGCGGGCATCATGAAGATTTTGCATCATGCAGCTGTAATGGCGCCGTGTAAAGACGGTGTTCGCAGGTCTCGCGCTATCTGGGTACGTAACACGCGTGAGCAGTTACGTGATACATCTATACCAGACTTTATGAAGTGGATACCAGAAGGGATAATGGGTTCGTTCCTTAAGACGGAGTATAAGTTCGTGATAAAGGTTGGAGACATCGAATGCGAAGTTCTCTTCAGGGGGCTTGATGATGCGAACGACGTCCGTCGTCTGTTATCTCTTCAGGCTAGCTTCTTCATCTTCGACGAGTTTAGAGAGATACACCCGGATATTTTCAACGCAGCACAAGGTCGTTTAGGTCGTTATCCTGACAAAATGATGAACGGCGTAGGCTGTAAAACGCACGATGGTGATTCAAATGCACACTTGTGGGGAATGACTAACCCGCCCGACCAGGATACGTTCTGGGAAGATATACTGAATAAACCGCCTGAGAACTGTCACGTGACGATACAACCGTCAGGGCTAGCCCCGGAAGCGGACTGGACGCAATTTTTGCCTGATGACTACTACGATAACTTAGCTCATGGTAAGACAGAAGATTGGGTGGATGTGTATATCCATGCTAAATTTGGTAAGTCCCTGTCAGGGCAGCCAGTGTTTCGTTCGTTTGACCGTTCCAACCACGTAGCAGATGAAGAACTAAAGCCTATGTTTAATGACGCGCCGTTATTAATCGGTATTGATGCTGGGCTTACGCCCGCTGCGGTGATAGGTGAGACTATATACGACGGTCGACTGGTGATATATGAGGCGATAACGTCCGACGGCATGGGCGCGCTACGGTTCGTTAGAGAAAGGTTAAAGCCATTATTGACAAATAAGTTCCCTGGGCGAAGAGCTCTTGTTATAATTGACCCAGCTGCGTTCCAGCGCGTACAGACAGATGAGCGTACCGTCGCTGATATTTACAAGAACGAAGGTTTTGTATTAAAACCTGCTCGAACGAACTCGATTGCTGCTAGAATAGCGGCTGTAGAGAAATTTTTGACTAGAGTAGTTGATGGTAAATTTGGTCTAGTAATAGACCCTAACTCTGGAAGCCAGTTGGTAAAAGCTCTTGCCGGCAAGTACAGGTACAAGATAAATACCAAAGGCGTTAAAGATGAGAAACCAGAGAAGTCACACCCATGGTCTGATATTGCAGATGCGTTTCAGTACATATGCTTACACGCTGATGGGGGAGAAGTATTCGGTAGCATGACAGTTGCCAACGAACGCAGAGAAGTGGTATCTGTATCTGCAGGTGGTTGGACATAGGAGATTAAAGTATGGCTGTAAACATTATTCCAGTAGCAAGTGCGTCAAAGTTAGAAAAAGAAGCACTTAAGAAAAATGAAAAGAAGCAATTAAGACCCCTTATTCAAGGTTTAGCATCCCACGTTCATAAACGCTGGGTTGTTATGCGAGACCACAAACAAGAAGAAATTGAAGATAGGCTGACTGAAACAGCTCGTGCTAGAAACATGGAGTACCCACCTGCTAAGATGGCAGAGATACAAGCGCAAGGTGGTTCAGAGATATTTATGGGTATTGTTAGTACAAAATGCCGTACAGCTACTGCGTGGTTAAGAGATACACTACTAGGCACAGGTACAGATAAACCATGGTCTATCTCAGCAACTCCTATTCCAGAAGTCCCAGACGACATAATAGATAGACTCCAAGTAATAATGGAGCAAAATCTTATGCAGTTTTACGACCAAGGTGGTGAGCAAGTTGACCCTGCTAACCTACAAAAACTAGCTGAAGGTATGAAAGACACTGCCATGCGTGAGATGAAACACGAGGCTGAAAAACGTGTCGACCGTATGGAAAAGAAAATGGAAGACCAACTTTTAGAAGGTGGTTATGTTAAGTCTTTGTTTGAATTTACCAACGATATTGCAACATACCCATACGCCGTACTAAAAGGGCCAGTTCCTAGAAAACGTAAAGTTATGAAATACAGCGATACTGGGGGTTTAGAGCCTTCTGAAGTTGTACGCGATGAGTGGGAAAGAGTAGACCCGTATAAGTTCTATTGGTCTCCTTGGGGCGATGACATACAAAATATGCCTGTAATAGAGATTCACCACTTAACCAGAGAAGACGTCGAAGCTATGATAGGCGTCGAAGGCTACGACGAAGACGCAGTAAGAGCGTTGTTGTCGGATTTTGGAGCAGGCGGTATTGATTGGTTAGACCATGAAGATTCTGAAATGGAAGACCTAGAAGGTAAAGATTTTGATGATGTAGACAATGATTTAGTTGGAGCTATACAATTGTGGGACTCCATTCCAGGAACTCTATTACTAGAGTGGGGTATGAAGGAAAAAGAAATTGATGACCCACAAAGGTCTTACCCTTGTGAAGTGTGGATGGTCAATGACACAGTAATTAAAGCTGTACTTAACTATGACCCATTAGGTCGTAAACCATATTACGTCACGTCGTTCGAGAAGGTACCCGGGCGCATCGACGGTAACGGCGTAGCAGATTTATGTATGGACGCGCAGAGCATGTGTAACGCTGCAGCTCGTTCGTTGTCAAATAATATGGGTATCAGCTCCGGCCCACAGGTAGGCGTAAACGTAAGTCGCTTACCAGCTGGAGAAGATATTACACAAATGTACCCATGGAAAATTTGGCAGTTCCAACAATCGGAATTTGGAGATTCATCTCCACCAATGAATTTTTTCCAACCTGGTTCAAATGCAGGAGAGCTTATGGCTGTGTTTGACAGGTTTATGGATATTGCAGATGAGATGACAGGTATACCGAAGTACATGACAGGACAACACGTGCCAGGCGCGGGTCGTACTTCTTCAGGTTTGTCTATGTTGATTTCTAATGCAGGTAAGAGTATTAAACAAGTAATAGCTAATATTGACCATGATGTATTAACTCCTATGTTAGAAAGACAGTACCAAAGAAATTTAAGGTACAGTGACGATATGGACTTAGTAGGAGACGTACAAATTATTGCTAAAGGTGCTATGTCACTTGTTGTCAAAGAAGCTGAGTCTGTACGTAAGACTGAGTTCTTAAGATTAGTTCTAGAAAGCCCTGTAGCGCAACAGATTGTTGGCTTACCGGGTACGGCTGAACTTATGAGAGATTTAGCTGGCAACCTTAATGGAAATATTGACAGGTTAGTTCCTTCTAGGGAAGATGTAGAGAAACAGCAGCAGATGGCTCAACAGCAACAACAGATAATGATGCAGATGCAGCAGGAACAAATGGCTGCAGAGCAAGCTGCTAATTTACAAGAAGATGGAACAGAAATGGGTGGAAGACAAGATAACTTTATGGCGCAAAGGCCTAACGGAAGGTAAATTATCTCCACTCTATATTAATATTAGGTATTATACGAAGAAATGATTAATGTTAATTCTTTAAGTGCGTCGGAGATTTCAGCGCTAAATAGGCTGAGAGAACCAGGGGTAAATAACGTATTAGCAGTACTCGAAAAAGAACTTGAGAGTACAAAACAAAAGTTGGTCTACGCAAACGAAACGGGAACAATCCACCGTTTGCAAGGTAGGGCAGAAGCTTTTGAAGATTTACTAAAGGCGGTCGAAGAATCGCCTAAAGTTAAGGCGCGTTAGAAATAACGCATTTGTTAAGCACACCATAACGGGAGCAGCATACATTGCGCTGCGAAACAGAGTTGGTGCTTTAAGGGAGAAAAAAATGGCATTGCCAAAACAGGTACAACAGCAACTTGATGAAGTTGAAGAGTTAGAGAAACAATTAGAAGCCCAAGGCGAAGAAGTAGAAGCCAAACCAGAAGTTAAGAAAAAGAAAACTTCTAAAAAAGCTAAAGCCGAGGATACGGAAGTTGAAGTAACAGATGACGAACCAATCGAGGAGCCTGTAGCAGTAGAAGCAACGCCGGCTAACGATTCTGTCGAAGAAGTATCAGAAAGCTTTAAACAGAAGTACGCTACACTGAGAGGAAAGTACGATGCAGAAGTTCCGAGACTGCACCAGCAGGTTAAAGAACTTACTGACCAAATGAATGCTATCCGACATGAAGCAGAAGCTGCAAAAAAAGCAGAAGCTGAGAAACCGAAAGAGAAAGTTAGTTATGTTACCGATGCAGATCGAGAAGAGTACGGTGATGATTTGATCGACTTTCAACGTCGAGTTGCCAAAGAAGCGTCCCAGGAGTATGAAGACCGCTTTGAGCAACAGGCTAAAGTAATTGAACAATTGCAACAGCAGATTTCAAATACTGGAAGCCAAGTTGGAGAGGTAGGTTTTACCCAGAAGCTAAATGCTTTAGTACCTGGATTTGACCAACTTGACAATGACGAACGTTGGGTTGCATGGCTAAATGAATACGACCCTATGACTAGGGGGCCACGCAGAGATCAAGCTCAATCCGCCTTTAACTCAGGTGATGCAGAAGCGGTAGCTCACTATGTGGGTTTATTCCGTGAAAGTATTAACGAACCTGTAGCTAATGGCAAGAGTGATCGCCAAACAGAGCTCGAAAAGCAAGTAACACCAAGTCGTTCTGCTAGCACAGTGACTAATAAGAGCTCGAGTAAAGACTCTAGAGTATATTCAGAAAAAGAATTGAATAATGCTTGGACTAAGATTCGGACTTTAAATACACAGGGCAAGTATGACGATGCGGAAAAACTTGAAGCTGAGTTAACCGCTGCATACATGGAAGGTCGAGTTAAGTAAAATTAATTAGCCATTCGGTAAGTAGCCTTAACCCAAACTGTTTATTAATGTTAAGGAGAACCAATAATGGCTCATATATTCCCCGTAGTAGGCTCTGGTGCGTTTGACACTAACCCTACGTATTCAGGTAGTTTTATTCCACAATTGTGGTCTAACAAGCTGAATGCAAAATTCTTTGCGAACACAATGATGACTGACATCGCCAACACTAGTTGGGAAGGCGAAATCAAGAATCAAGGTGATTCAATTCGCATCCGTACTGCACCATCAATCACTATCAATGATTATGCTGGAGCTGGTACGACTTTATCAAGTGAAGTTCCTGTACCTATCTTTCAAGATTTACAAATCAACAAAGGTAAGTATTTCAGCGTACAGGTCAACGATGTATTAGCACACCAAGCTGATATGGACTTGATGAACATGTTCACTGATGACGCTGCTAAGCAGTTGAAGATTGCAATCGAAAACGAATGCTTCTTCCAGTGGTTTGTAACAGAAGGCGCAGCCGCGGCTAACAAAGGCGCAACAGCTGGTGCTATCTCAGCAAGCTACGGTCTAGGTACTGACACTGTGCCAGTTAACCAAGCTACATCTGGTGAAATGTTGAAGATGATTCTACGTATGTCAGCTGCGTTAGACGAGCAGAACGTACCAGAAGAAGGTCGTTGGTTGATTATGTCTCCACACGATCGTCACATCTTGATGCAATCAGACATTGCACAGGCGTACTTCACTGGTGACCAGTCAAGTATCGTTCGTACTGGTAAGATTGGAATGCTAGACCGCTTTACGGTTTATGTATCTAACTTACTACCTAAAGGTACTACATCTAAAGCTACAGTTGCAGGATTAACAGCATCTTCAGCAGGCGCTACGCTTTCAAATGCTAAGCCACGTCGTATGATGGTAGCAGGTACTTCAGACGCTGTGTCATTTGCTTCGCAAATCACTAAGACAGAGCCTCTACGTAACCAAACAGATTTCGGCGACATCGTTCGTGGACTTTCTGTATATGGCCGTAAGGTTGTTAAGCCTGAAGCTCTAGTTACAGCGTTGATTGGAACTCCATAAGGAGGTCTAGTTAACTAATTGAGGAGGGGGGAAACTCCCTCCTTATATCAACGTACGGAGTAGAATGTGGCAACAATAAAAGTTATAGAAGTTATTAAGCGCGTAGAAGATGTTCTACAAGATTCAAATGTACGATGGCCACGCGTAGAGTTACAAAATTGGCTTAATGAGTCGTACTTACAAATTGCGTTATTAAGACCTGACGCTAGTTCTAAGACCGGTACACTTACTTGTGTTGCTGGTAGCAGACAAACAATCACGTCAGGATTCTCCACTGCACTACGTTTACTAGATGTAGTAAGAAATTTAGCATCTAGCTCAGACAAAAAAGTAGTTCGCCTTATAGATAGAAGTGTTTTAGATGACCAACGTCCCGCTTGGCATACTGACACCGCTTCGGTAAATATTCAAAACTATACATTTGATGTTAGGCAACCTAAAGAATTTTTTGTGTTCCCTCCAGCTACTACTTCTGCTCAACTAGAAGTAGTGTACGCTGATTTACCTGGGTCACATAGTCTTAGTGCTTCTGCACTAGACCCAACCGGTAGTAATACCGACGTTATAAAAGTAGATGATACATATTTAAGTGTCATTACTGATTGGATACTATATAGAGCTTTCTCTAAAGATGCTGAATTTGCAGCTAACGCTGCCAGAGCAGGTGCTCATTACCAGACATTTATGTCGTCTATAGGTAATAAGACGCAGAGTGATGTAGGCTCTTCACCTACGGAGGCAGTGTAAATGGCTACTACTTTATGGGCAAGTTTTTACCCTTATGTACAACCTTATGTTCCTGGGTGTCCAGAGATTGTTATAGAATCGCACTTACAAGAGTCTGCTGCTGATTTTTGTGCTGAAAGTGAAGTTTGGCGATACACTATAGAACCAGATTACACGAGTAATGGTGATTCAGACTATGAGATAGATGTTACTAAGGGTACGCTTTTAGAAAATATAATGTACCTATACTTAGATGGAAACATGATGCAGAGAGTGTCAGAAAGGCACTTTAAACCTGCTGTTAACAAAGACGGCACTGCTATAAAAGGCACGCCAACTTATTTTTCGGTGCTAGACGATAACAGTATTCGCTTGTACCCAACCCCAGACCAGAAATATACGTTTAACGGTCTAGGTGTACTTAAACCAAAATTATCTGCTACTGGAGTAGAAAGTTTTATTTTCGACACTCATGGTCGCTCTATAGCGGCAGGAGCTATTGCTAGACTTGCGGAGATTCCTAATAAAGAATGGAGTAACCCAGACTTAGCTATGCAGCATCGTATTGATTATGAGCGTAAAATTTCTAACGCTAAAGGAAGAGACACTAGAAGAGTTAATCTTCGCGTGGCTTCTGTAGGCTTTGCTGACTAGGAGGATAAATGGCTGAAACTTTTAAATATGTTCAAGGTGATACCGGCCCTCAACTGCGTATAACTCTGACTGATGAAGATACAGGCACCGCAACTGACTTAACAGGTGGTACTGTGAAGATGCACTTCAGGGCTGCAGGTTCTACTACTTTACTGTTTACTAAAACTTTAACTATTAGTTCCCCTGCTAGCGGAGGTATTGTGCTCGTTTCTTGGGCATCTGGGGAGCTGAACCAAGACCCAGGGACTTACCATGGAGAAATAGAGGTGACTAGAAGTGGGGGAGTTGTAGAAACGTTATATGACGTAATTAAGTTCAAGATTAGAGAGGACTTTGCGTGAATCTAAAATCAGTAGTAGCAATTGCTGCCCTTAAAGCCGCTTACAAGCGGTTAGGGATTACAGCTTCTGTCGCTCCTGACCTTTCTGATTCTGCAATAAAAACACTAGGTATATCATACAAAGCTAAACTCTTGCCTATTCTTATGGCTATCGAGCTTGGTTACTTTATTACAGAGATTGACATTGAAGGTAATGCTTTTGTACATGATGGTACAGGCGTAGAAGATGGATTTATATATGCGTTCCTAAAAGGCTTATCAGATGACCCTGCTTTAGTTGATGAAGCAGTCTTTGCGTTCAACAAAGTTATTAACGATTCCCCTTCAATTACCCACACAGAAGTCTTTGATTTTTATAAGAATATTGCTAACGAAGCTGCAAATGTTGCAGAAGCTCATTCACTTAATTTAGGTAAAACTCTAACAGACGGTTCCGGAGCTGTAGATGTGTACACCTACGCTGCAACTAAAGCATTAACTGACAATCCAGGTGTTGCAGACTCAATGGATTACGAGCAAGGAAAAGCGTTTGCAGAAAGCCCTGCATTAACTGACGCAATTGTAAATTCTTTCTTTAAGAACCCAGCTGACGCAGCCGGCACAACCGATGCTGCAGTTTTTGATAGAAATAAAATTCTTAGTGACGGCGTAAATGCTACAGATGATATAGACGGAGCAGCGTCTACTAACGACGACCAAGAAATGCAGTTTGTTAAGAATACTAGCGAAACTCCGTCGGTTAGTGATGTTCTTGCAATTGTTGCTGCCTTTACTAGAAGCTTCACAGAAACGCCTTCAATAACAGATTCAGACACTATAGAAACGGGCAAAAACGTAACTGAAAATCCGTCAATTAGTGAAACGCACCATTATAATTTTGATAAACTATTAGGGGATACACCTGCTATAAATGACGCTTTTGCGCTGCAAGTAACGTTAAATCCTTTTAGTGAAGCGCCAGGTGTTACAGATACACCTAGTGTGGTGCCTAACAAAATTGTTTTAGAAACGCCCTCGTTGACCGACGCGGGGTCGTTACGAAGTCAAGGATACTGCGACTTCACCTTTTTTGAGGAAGACTATGTCGGGGCTTCCAGAACATTTTAATAGGAGTTAATTATGATTAACGAAAACTTGAAGCTCTCCGGTCAGTTAGGAATCGTCCTTAGAGACAAGGACGGTAACATAAAGGAGGAGCGCACAGAAAGAAACCTTGTAGTAACTACAGGACTAAACTATATTGCGTCTAGAATGAAAGACGCTTCAGCGACAGCGATGACGCATATGGCTTTAGGTTCAGGTACTACCGCTGCAGCCGCAGGCCAAACAGACCTTGTAACTTTACTAGGGTCTAGAGAAGCTTTAGATTCTACTACTGTTACTGCAAACGCAGTTGCTTATGTAGCATCTTTTGAGGCTGGTGATGCAACAGGTGCTGTAACTGAAGCAGGAATTTTTAACGCTGCATCAAGTGGAACCATGTTATGTCGTACTAAGTTTAACGTTGTTAACAAAGCAGCAGACGATACTATGACTGTAACTTGGACAATTACTTTATCAGCTTCTTAATGGGAATAGGTGTAACTTATGTCTACGATAGTAAATCGAAACACTAAAGGGTCACCTCTAACTAATACTGAGGTAGACTCGAACTTTTCCAACCTAAACACCGACAAGATGGAGAAGTCGAGTAACCTCAGTGATCTTTCTAATGCTGCTACAGCAAGAACCAACTTAGGCGTTCCTAGTACTTCTGCTGCTACAGATGAGGCAATAGCTATGGCAATTGCACTTGGCTAGGAGAATAATATATGGCAAACACGTTTAAAAGATTCACAAGTAACAGCGTAGGGACGGGTTTAGCGACAGTTTATACTGTACCTTCGAGCACTACTACAGTCCTTATTGGAGGCGTAGTGTCAAACGTTACCTCAAGTACAATTAATGTAACTGTAACAGCTACAACAAGTTCTACTGTAATAAATTTAATAGGTGAAGATACGCCTATACCGGCAGGTACAGCGCTATCGTTTATTGATGGTAAAGTTGTATTAGAAACTGGAGATATAATTAAGGTAAAGAGTTCAGCAGCTTCATCACTTGATGCTCATTTATCTGCTATGGAGATAACCTAATGGCAGGATATATTGGTAAAGGACAACCGGTATCAATAGATGATAATGCAGTTGAAACAGTTGATATTAAAGACGATGCTGTAACAAACGCCAAAATAGCTACTAACGCAGTAACTGGAGACAGTATTGCTGCTAACGCAGTAGGTAACTCAGAGATGTCAGACAACGCAGTAGGCACTGCCGAGATTGCAGCTGATGCGGTAACAGGCGCTAAAATTGCAGATAACGCTATAGACAGCGAACACTATGTCGATGGCAGTATAGATACAGCGCATGTTGCTAATGGAGCTATAACCGCTGCAAAAATAGATTCAGCAGTAGAGTTAGGTGGTCCAAGTCTAGGTACTTCGAGCATTATCCGAACCAATGCCCAAACAATAAGCGAGAACATAACCATTCCTAGTACATCTAATGGGATGAGTGCTGGACCTATAACAATCGCTGATGGCTACACAGTCACAGTCAACGGAAACTGGAGCGTGGTATGAGTACATTAGAAGTCAAAGCGATACAAGCACCAAGTGGTTTTGATTTGGATATGCC
>WLWF01001950.1_pt1 | contig 15727 bp, 22 predicted proteins | sample 6718331 | NCBI WGS metagenome assembly WLWF01 (sample SAMN12718692, study PRJNA515312) | sponge metagenome | isolation source: marine sponge | host: Mycale hentscheli | place: New Zealand: South Island, Marlborough, Capsize Point | collected 2003-05-01
GCCCATACTTCGTCAAAATGTGATCCATGTGATTTTGCTAAATTATAATCAAACCAGCTTTTGCCCATACCAACAATAGCTACGGTTTTACCTTCAAGTTTCTTGATTGGTTTCATATCTTCTCCTTTTTTTAAGTTTAAGTAACTTGCGTTCTTAACGAATCATATCTGTATTCGTCTTGACGTCCTCTAGCTTCAGCTAGATTTTTCAATCTTGAAACCTCTTGATTGAATCTGTTTTCATACAAGGCCATCATATCTTGCTCGCCTTTCATAAAGGTATAAGCTTCTACTAGACAACCATATAGTAAAGCATTTCTTGCATTTTGAGAAATCCAAGTACCAGATGTTTGACTGGTTAAGCTTGCTGGCTCATATAAATAATGTAACTCTACGTTGTAATCTTGGTCAGGAACAGGGGCTACAATAAGCGTAGAACCGTTGTCTGATCCTGTTGATAATTCTTTATCAAAGTCTGCGTAATATTTCGGAAGTCCTCTAGCATTTGTATCTGTAGGATCTGGCGCATATTCACGCATAAAAGTAGTATGTTTTTTCTCTAAATAATTGTAATCGCCATTACCATCAATAATAGCCAAAGAAAAAGACATTTGAAAATCGCTTGGAGCTGTCAAATAGGTGTTACCAGTAGTTAAATTACCAGTAACATTTTTTCTAAAAAAATCTAATTGTATTAGGTGAAACAATCTTTCTTCAGCATTTACAATAAAATCATCTAACGTATTAACAAACGTAGTTTCTTCGTTTTCAGTAAAGTTTTGAATAAGTGTTTTTAATTCTGCTAAAGTCATGTTGTAGTAATTGTAACCTCCCCAACAGCTCCTGTCATTTCAGGAACTACAAAATTAGAACCAATAATTGAATCATTCATAAATGATGGTAAATAAATATTTGATACAGTAACAACAACAAATCCTTCACCAACCTCTTTATCAGTATTTGGTCTTGGTTTGTATAAAGCCTGCGGATCAGCTGGAGCTGTATGTGGTTCTAGTTGAGGATGTTTTGTTTCGAAACATTCTGGACAAGTTTTTAAGCCATTCCATTCTTCTTTTAAAGAATGTAACGGGTATTCAAAAGCGCATCTGTCGCATAAGGCTCTTGCAAACTTACCACTTGCGTATGCCATATTAGTTTGCGCTGTTAAAAGGCCTTATTCTGAAGGATGCTCTGTCTTCATCTGTTGACATAGCTCTATCAAATTCTTCTTCATAAGCTTGTTTCAATAAACCAACTCTATCTGGAGCTTTTTTCATAGCAATATAATAAGCTAGACCTGCTGCAAAACAAGGATAAAACCTAAAAGGCATATCCATTGTATTCGTTGCTTTATCTGCATCATCCATTCTTACAAGTTTATTAAAAACTAATATGTCAGTAGAGTTTTCTGGAGCTGGCCAAACTTTAATAGATGGAGTAGATAATTTATCAAAGAAAAATTGAGTTGGTCTAGCTTTGGTTGTTTTGTTTGGGATATTTATGTATTCACTTCTACTTAAACGACTCATAGAAATGTCAGTTTGTGTAGAATTAACAGTACGCCTAACAACCATATCTAATATATCAATTACATTAGCATTTAAAGAATAACTACTAGTTCCTTCTGTAACAGTTTGAGTTGTTTGCTCTATAGTCCATTGATTTAAACCTCTATTAGCCCACTCTGCCAACATTAAGTTAATAGATCTTTTAGCTGTTTTTAAATCATAACCAGTTCTAAGCTCAAGACCACACCTTTCAAATGCTTCTTCTATAAACTCAGCTACATTAGGTTCAAAGTCTGTACTGCTTGATGTTGCCATTTAATCCTCGTCATATAAATTATTAAAAGTTATTTTTGGATCTAAGTAACTTTCATGTCCTTCTGCTGAATGAACCCATTGTGATGGAATGAAGTCTGGAGCACCTTCTCCAGTTCTCCATAAAGCAGGACTTGTTGCTCTTACTCTATTATTAGGTAAAGCCACCACATTACCAGTCCATTCACCAGCATCTGTTAAATATAACACATGTGATTGTTTATGTTGAGCAGGATCGTCTGCAATTTCATTATTAGTATAATCTACTGTAAATAAATATTTTCCAGTATAAAACTCACCATTAATTTTACATTTCCAAGGACTTGAGCTAACTCTATCCATAACGACAATAGAATGATCTCTTGATTCACAATCCCAAGGCTGAGCTAAATGATCTTCCATAGGTACTGGTGGATTATCTAAAGGAATATCTGCAACTAATCCTTGAATGGGCATTCTAGCCCACATAGCTCCACCATGTATATTGCCCTCAGTCCAATTTTCATCATCTATTTCGCACCCAGTAAAAACTACTTGAAACGATAGAGATCTGTCTGGAATTGTATTAACAGCAATTGCCATAGCGTGAATAAATTCACCATGATAATCGGTATGATTACAAGTAAATTCTCTCCTTACCCAGCATTTAAAATGTGGGATATTACTTATTAAATTAGGCACTAATTATTTTTTTTTCTTTACTAATTTTCCTTTGGAATAGCCTTTAACCATTTTTCCTTTGGAATAACCTTTAACCATTTTGCCTTTGGAATAGCCTTTTACGCCTTTTCCCATAGAATAGCTTTTAGTCCTTTTAAACATTATTTACTCCTAATATTCTTTAGTTTTCTTTCTCTTGTGATTCATTACTTTACCACAACCTCTTGCAATATAAGAATTTACTGGACCACCTTTACTTTTTTTCTGCCAGCTAATTCTTTTTGAACTTGTTTTCTTTTTTGCTGCAGACGTGCATTGAGCCATAGTTGGTCTACATGCAGGATAGCTTTTTCTTTTTTCGCCTTTTTTACGTCCACAAGGCTTTCCTGTTTTACAATCAACCCAACCTTTACCTTTGTTTTGACCAAACCATTCTTTTAAACCATTAGCCATTATCTCAGCCTATTTTTTAAAACTGCGCCTTGGCCTCTAATAGAAACTATTCCACCAGCAGATTTTTTAACTTTGCTTTTGTTACCCCAGTTTTTAGCACCTACTTTACGGCACTTAACCAAAGCCCCACTAGCATATGCTGAAGGCCAAACTTTATATCTAGATTTTACTTTGCTATAACAAGCGTCTTTTTTAGATTTTTTCTTTGTTGCCATTTAACATTTCCACCTTCGTCTTGCTTGACGTATTCTTGAATTAGGGTTGTTTCTAGTTTTGGCTGAACTTCGTTTTAGTTGACCAAGAGATCTAGCGCAATATGATTTACGCCTTTTTGCTGCTTTGCTACCTCTTTTTACTTTACCTGTTACGGCTGTTTTAAGTTTAGATCCAGGATTAGCTTTACGATAGGCTCTTACACCTTTCGCAGTCATCCCTGCGCCTTTTTTTGTAGGCCTATAGTTAGCTTTTTTACCCTTGGTAGTTCTGCGAATTGGCTTTGCCGCTTTGCGAGCCATTCATTAATAGGTTTTATTTAAAACCAATACTATTGAATAAGTGTCACCACTAGAATGTCCAACGGTTGTTAGATCAATATCTCCAGTAATACCACTACCAGCGTTATTAGGAATGCCACCAAATAAGTCATAATACTCATCTCCTGTAGAGTCAGCAGGTAAACCTGTTAACAAAACATTAGTTGAAGCATCAAACTCAAGGTTAACTGCCATTCCTCTTGTAGCCCAATAAATTCGAGCAACTGAAACTCTAGTACAAGCTTCGCCCAAGTTATTAGCGTTTAAAGCTGATACATCAACTTTTTTTACCGCACTTTCACCTGAACCGTCAGAAACGTTAGTAAATTTCAAGACGGCAATTTTCTCACCGTCTTGAATTGTTTGAGATGTGACTACATCAGCCATATATTACTCCTTAACTGTCAGTAAATGGAGTAACTAATGTTCCATCGCCCATTAGGAATGCTTCAACAAACCATGTTGTTGTATTAACTCCTGTAAGTCTAATGAATCCACCTGTTAGCCATCCTTGCTCTACTGCACCTAAATCAATAACATCGTTTGAAGCTGCTGGATGAAAGTTATCTGTTTCACCAATTTCTCCTGTATCAAAAACAAAAGCAGTTCCTAAGAAACCATCTGTTCCATCAGTAGTAGCAGTTTTAATTTGTCCTGCGCTTGTAAAAGTTGTTTCTACAAGAAAAGTGTAATGAACGCCTGCTGCTGGAGTTGGTAAAGTAACTACAATCCCATCGGCTTTGTTAAAACCATAAACAGTACCAGAATCTGCTGCTGTTAAAGTTTTTGTAGCCGTTGTAATAGATTCATAGTCTTTTACAAAGTTAGTAGCACCAGTCATTTTCATAGTACCTGTACCACTTACGTTACCGCTTGCGTCAATATCAAAGTTTGTTGTTTCTGCGCCTGTTCCTGCTGTTACAGTAATTTGCTCAAAACCATTTTCGGACCTGACTGGTCCATTAAAAGTTGAATTTGCCATAATTTCCTCCTACGGAAAAAAATCTATCGTCTTGGCTTGTCTGCTAGGTCAGTCGATAGATAGGTTATAATCCTAGATACTAAATTAAGTATATCAGATTACTTTAAATGGGGAAGACTTTGTTGTGCTTTTAAAATTTCTTTTCTAGACTCAAATAATGCTTGATAAGCATCTTTAATAACTTCATCTTTACCAAATTCCAGCAACATATCTTGAGCAATCATTTCTATAAGAGCAATAGTGGTTATCATCCTGCCATTTATATCTTTAAGTGTGTCTGAATTGCTCATATTAACTGGAACCTCTATTTTTTGTCTTATATCGTAATTTTCTAGCCAATTTTTTACATTAATTAGTTTTTTTTGAAATTCTGGGAAGGTTTCCCAATCTCTTATTTCTTCTACCGTTCTTCCGCAACCTTTACACCTTTCATCAAAAGGAGCCATCGAGGTTGAGCACACTCCACTACAAGGAGAGTTAGCTAAACTATAAGAAGTATGTAGTCCTGTTTCCATAACAACAATAATTTGTTACTTTTAGTAAGTTTAAATTACTTTATGTGTATTTTACAAGTTTTTTCTACAATAAAAAAAGGGAGCCGAAGCTCCCTTTACCAAAAAAATTTGGATTATATACCTTCAGAAGCGTAAACAGCTCTCCAGTTAGAAAATCCAAATGAATATCTTTCTCTAGCTTTGTAACGCATGTTACCAGTATCGAAATCGCCTTCTAAGGCTGTAGTCATTGGACTTCTTTGGAAGTGTTTAAAGCCATCAGGACAGTCTGTTTTTAAGAACCAAGCATCTGTATCAGTTAGATAATGGTTAACAACATATCCTTGAGGGATCATACCCATATTCTTCATAGCATTTACGTCATTGTCAGACGAACCTGGACGGCCATTGCTTTGCAATAGTCTGTCAGCAACGAATTGTAATGCTGGTGGAATAATTAACTTTTGCGCTTGAAGAGCAATTGTCAAATTTCTGTCATCAACTAAAGTTGAAACATTAATAAGAGCATCTTCTAATGAAGTCTCATTCAAGTCGGCATAAGTTGAAGGTCTATTACTGGAAGTTCCACCGCCACCGAGAGGGTGAGCGTTAGAAACGAGAGGTTGCCCATCTCCACCAGTAAAGCTACTATCAAACGCATTGTTTAATGTTGCAGCAGCTTTGACCTGCTTGGTATTCGCCATAGATCTAGCCAAGGCTTTTGTATACCTTGAACCAAGTCTATCATAAAGGTTATCTTCAACTGCTTCTTCTGTAAGTGCAAAAGCTAAAGCAACAGTTTCGTGGCTGTAACGAGAAGTGTAGCCTTCAGTAGCGCTATCAAACGATACTCCAGCTCCTTCTTGTTTTGTTTGGGCATTCCCAAAGCCAACGATCATTACTTCTTCTTCAAACGCTCTGTCGGAAGACTCAGTTTCATAAATTTCTTCGTGTTCAGAATCATAACGAGCATATTCCATCCCAAAGAGGGCGTTCAATCCTGGTTCTAATTCTTTCGCTAATTGAGCTCTATTTATAGCCATGATTTAACTCCTTACGCTAAACCTGCGCCTTTTTGACCGCAGATGTGATTTTGAATAACAACTAAAACATTTGTGTTCGCCGAAGCAATATCTGAATTATCAGGATCTTCTGATATATCAATTGCCTTGATCGGTAACCCAGCTGTTGTAGCACCCGTTGTGACGTCTAATTCCGCACCTGAAAGTCCTGACTGAGTGCTTGAACTGTTTGTATAAACAATATCAAAATTTCCGAATAGGTCTGCTATTGGGAAAGTGTCATCAGCTTGGATTTCAAATACAACATTAGGATCGTCCACTATAAAAGCGATAATATCCGAAGCATTTGTACTTGCTGGATAATATGCGCTAAATACTTGCTCGCCCGAAGAAGGATCGGTGTACTGACATCCCATAAAAACTCCCACAATAGGAACAGTTCCACCATCAGCGTGTATTTCAACAGTACCACCAGTAACTTGCATTACCATGTCTCCTGTGTGAATAGCCGTTCCGTAATTTGCAGCAATTCTATAGCGACTAGTACCACCAGTCCAAGGTGAGCCACCCATCATTTTGACAGGTCTCATACCAAATGAAGCATCTTTATTTGCCATTTTATTTACCTTTAATTAAATTTTTATTTAAGTGGAAAAGATTAATCTCTTTTACCACCGCCAAAAGTTACGCTCGAAGATCTCTGAGGTTTTAACATCGGAGAACTTGGGTCAGATTCCTTCATCAAATCATTGTCAATTGCATCTTGCTGCATTTGAGCACGTTCTGAGAAATAGGCGTTTCTTTCTTCACGTGTTTCATTTGGAATCTTTGCCAAAAGCAAACCACCCACGGATACAACACCAGCATGCTTTCCGTCATCAATCGAAGGAAGTTCAAAGTCTCCAATCTCTTCAATTCGCACTAGGTCGAAACCTTCACGTAATCTAGACATTACATTCTTTTTATCTTCTTGACCGACAACTTCGGCTCTTATCCACCTGTAGGTATAACCTTCAGGTGATGGTGGTGTCTCCAACATAGATGGGGGACGCCAGGGTTTGCGAGCGGTTGAGGATGCTCGAGTGTCCGCAGAACGATCTGTCCTGTTATTCTTTGATTTTGAACTATTTTCTGTCATAAGTCTACCTTTTAACATATTTTGCGTACTCTTCTAGGGGTACGTTAAGCCTTTTCGCCATCTGAACTTCAGAAGGAGATAATCTAATTTGTTTTTTGCTGCTAGTTTTACCATCAGCTCTACTCGCAGAAGCTACTTTTTGTTGAGGCTTAGATTTTACTTCTTGCCCTTCTGAAAATTTATGAGGAAATTCCCCACGTATTCTGCGATCTATTTCAGTATAATACTCATCTGAGGTAGGATCAATCTTTTCTTCTTCTACCAATTTTCTATGAATATTAAAAGCTGCTAAAGTCATAGTTTCATCTTCACCAAACCATTTATTAGATTCTGCCCATTTTTCGCTTTTTGGGTCAGGCTCTGGTGTATATTGAGGTTGGAAAGCTTGTTCAAAACCATCATCTTCAACAACAGGGCTTGTTTCTAGCTGTTGTTTAGAAGAAACAACTTTATTTTCTTCTACTGCTATTTTAGCTAAAATGTCTTGAGCTTTTGCCACCTTGTCAAAGTCTGAAACTTCATGTGCATTCTTTAATGCTGCTATAGCTTGAGCTTTTTGAGACTTTAATCTTGTTTCAGCTTCTTCTAAATAAGATTTATCTAAATGAGAAGTTTTGTTTTTTAAAACTTTGTTTTCTTCTCTAATTCTTTTTGCATACTCATAAGCAGATTCTTGGCCTCGTTCAGCTTCTCTTAATCTTCTTGTTAAGTTACCAATTCTTTTTTGAACTTTTTCAGAATAATCTTCTAACTCATCTTCACTTTTTGAAGAAGCGTCTTCTAATTTATCAGAATCTTGCTCTATTTCACTTTCTTCAATAGAGTCTGATTCAGTAGATTCTATTTCTACAATCTCATCTTGTTCAATTTGATCGACAGTTTCTTCTTCTACTTTATTTACTTGTTGTTCCATTATTTCCTCAAGTTATAGCGTGACAATATCATCGGGATCTTTAATAGTTGCGATAACCTCATCATCGTTGATAATACGGCACTCTGCATCATCGCCTAACTTAAAGCGAGCTCCAGCGTACCTTCCAATTAATACCCATTGTTTTTCATGACACCAAGGTATTTCCCCAAACTTATCTTTATCTTTGTAACACAACGGACCCATTTTTATAACGTAAGCAACAACAGAGGCTAATGCCTCTCTGTCTACTGATTCTTTGGTTAAAACAATACCGCCTTTTGAAACTCCCCTACCTCTATAGGGAAGTATTAGCATTCTCCACCCTGATGGGCAGGGCATTCTATCTAGTAAACTATCATCTACTAATGTTGGATCTAAAACTCTTTCTTCTGCACTAACAAAAGCCTTATCAATTTCTGATTTACTTTCTTCGTTTTTTGTTGATTTTTCTTCGACTTCCTTCGCTATATGATCAGGAACTATTACCTTGCTCTTCTTCATCCTCTATCACCTTTCCTAGCAGTTCCCTAAATAAATTTTCTGCTTCAACTAGAGAACTGTAACGTCCAAGCAGATGTTGGTATTGTTCAAAACTTTTAACACCAGAAACGATAGTATTTGTTATATCTTCCTGTCTTTGTTTAAGTTCTTTTAAATACTTTTCACGTATCCAAATAATCGACATTAATAAACGCCAGAAAATTTACCACCAGATATGGCATCACCCATACCTCTAGCTTTGCCTTTACCCATTCCTGGAGTAGACGAAGAGTTGGCTGAAAAACTTCCTTTCTTTGTTTTTAAAGGAACAGATCCTTTATTACTATAAGAACATTTGTCTTTCATTACTTTCGGAGTTATTTGATTTTTTGGTTGTGTACGTTTAATCATTTGTTAATTTTGTTGTATATAGGTTTATATTGCAAGTTTTTTAAGAAGAATTTTTATTTGCCATAGCCCTTAGTTGCATTTCTTTTTGCTGAGCCATTCTATCTAAAGTTGTATCATTTTTCATTTCAGCTATATCTTCTTGAGTGTTTATTTTTTCAACATCAATTTGAGATCTAACCATAGCTTCTTGAGCTTTTCTTTCTTGATCCATTCTAAACTGTTCTTGGTCTTGGTTTAACTGTTGACCTTTTAGTGCAAGTTCTTGTTTTCTAATGCTTACTAACGGATCTTCATCTTGAGGTGACGCAACTTGTTGTGCGTATTCATTAACCAATTCAGCCAATATAGGAGATGAGAATTGTGCAAGAATATCATTTGCTTGAGATATTATTTGATTAACTGTTATAGGATCAGCTTGTTGTGCTTGAGCATTTAATTGCTCGTACTGAGCTTTTGCTTCTGGAGGCATTTGTTGTTGTGCTAATAAGTCTGCTTTCATCTGTAAATGTTGCATTATGTGAGCGTGAATTAAAGCTTGGACTTGAGCATTCATTTGAACAGGTGGAGTTTTTAACAAAGACATGTGTATTGCAATATGAGCATCATGATTTTGTTGCGGAAACGCTTGTGCTGGTTGGCCCATTAACAAAGAGTTATTTTCTATACCAGCCTCTATTGGCATAGGCTCCATACTTGGAGGAGGCGGTAATATTTGTTCTGTATTATCAACACCTATTGCTGCATACATTCTTTTGTAAACTTCATAAATTCCATTCGGTCCATGTATTTGTGGGTTAGATTGCACTAATTGCAACTGCTCTTGAGCCATTGCTATTCTTTGAGATGTGCTAAAAATATCTGGATTGCTAACTGGAAAAATATCAACTTGGTCATTAAAATCTTCTAGTTTTATTTGTGCTGGTTGATTACCAATTGCATAAGGATATTCTGGTGGCAAGTATTCTTTAAAAAGAGAAGCTAGTAATCTAAATTCTTTTCTTTGAGCGTTGTGCATTCTTTTATGAATTGCTGATAATACTTTTGTAGATCTTTCAAGCAACGCCATAGTTGTGCCAACAGGTGCATTTGGATTGCCTTGACCTGTATTTATTTCAGCTATAGATGCAAATTTTTGACCCGAATCAACCAAAACTCCAAGCAAAGACAAAAGCGTTGAGCTTGGTTCTTTAAAAGGTAATGGTTGTATTGACTCTCTTAAAGATCCACCAGGGGCATCTACATCTCTAAACTCTCCAGGCTGAATAGGGGTGTCCTCATCCCGTATTCTAATACCTCTTGTCTTGAACCCAGCAGGGAGGTTGGCAAGGGTACCCGCATCAATTAACTGCCTCAATATAGATGTAGATGCTTTTGAAAGACCACCAATCATGTGCGTTAAACCAAAGCCGTAAAAACCTAAACCTGGCAAAAATTTAAAGTGAACAAAATATTCAACTTTATTTTTTAACACATCATCTTCTTTAAAGTTTCTTCTGATAGATAATATTTCTTGGGAGTTAGCATCAATCGTAACAATGTACGGAAGCTTAATTCCTGAAGGATCTCCTTCATCATCAACATCTTCAAATCCATCTAAATCTAAATTGCAATGTACTTCGTATAAAATAGCTAAGTCATCTGAGTCATATCCAGATTGAACTCCAGCTAGTTTTTCTATTTCACTTTTAACTTCTGAATACTGAGAATCATCTTGCCCACCATTTAAATCTACCATTCTATAAAAACCTGAAGCTTGTAATTTCTTCACATCGTTTTCAGACATTTTTATAACATTAGTAATTCTTGAACAAGACTCTAAATCTGTAGTGTAATAAGGAACAATTAAATCTTCTGGAGCAATAAACTTAGAAACTGCTCTACCTAAATTTTCATCGTAATAAATTTTCTTAAAAGCTGATCCAGCTAACGGAAGGTAAAACAACATTTGATCAAGCTCTTCATCAAACTCTTCCATTACATGAAGAATTTGATAGTTCATAAAATCTTGAACTCTTTGTGCTTGATGTTCTTTTAAAGAATCGTACAGTCCCACAACTTGAGTTTTAACAGGTCCGTTAGATGGCAATAATTCTTTGTATGCTTGAGCTTGAAAAGTTGTTACTGCTTCACCTAAAAGTGGGTGGGTAACTCCGCTTGCTCCCTCAAAAGGTTGAGATCTTTCTTCATCAAACTTCATGCCCAAATACTTCAAGCCATCAGTATATGTTTTTTCCCAATCTTCTCTTGAAGATTTATCTTTTTCTATACCATCAACTAAACTGCTTGCAATTTTTGAAAGCTCGGATTCCTCCATTAGTTCTGCTAGATTGTCATCAAACTCTGACTCGATTAGATCTTCTTGGTTCTCACCTAAAATAGCACTACCATCGTCAAGCATAGTTACATTATCTTCTGAAGATACTATATCCATCATCTCTACAAGCTCAGCTTGTTCTGGAGATTGCGATTTTGTTAAATCTTCTGCTTGTGGAGGTACAATATTTTTATCTATAGCCATTAGTGTAAAACTCTTTTTGTTGGTGGTTCATAGTTATATACAAGATCATTAAACTCACGTATTTCCCCTACTACAGTAATATTAAAATCTAACGCTTGTTGTTCTGCTTCTTCCCAACTTGATGCAACAATAAAGGGTCCTCCGCAAGATTTGCCTTCTTTTTCGTATTCAGTAAGAAATAACCTCATTTTAATAATATACTCGATTTACAGGTGCTTTTTCCATATCCTGATAATCATCATCAAGGGAAACAAGACCACCCTCTCTAAATCTCATTAGAGCTTGAGTCATAGTATCACATAAATCATCATTAGCTCCAAACGGAAAAGAAGCACATTCTTCTATCATTTCTTCTGCAAATCGTTTGTTTGGAGCCCAAACTAATCCACTTTCAAACATAGGTGCTACTGAGTGCATTCTAGAATGTTTATCATGCCCTCTTGATGGAGAGTAATTAACAACAGGTATGCCTAGCCTCCTTAGTTCATGTGTTAGGGGTGTGCCTGATGCTTTTGCTTCTATAAGCACCATATCGGGTTCCCAATATTGATATTCTTCGTAGGCTACTCTTTTAAGCTCGGGAAAATCCCAACGATCTTTTTGTGCATCTAATAGTATAATTGAGTCGGGAGCATCTTCACTTGGTTTAAAAACCCCCCAAGTTGATATAGCTGAAAAGTCTGCACTTTCTTTTTTTGAGTAAGCCGTATCGTAGCTTTGTATAATATATTTAACACTAGGCAATTCTTCGGGAGTCCACTCATGCCACCAATCTCTTTTAACAATTGAGCCTTCTTCAGCAGTAGGTGTTTGCATCCATTGTGCATTCCATTTTATAACAGGCAAAGATGCTTTAACTTTTTCTAATTCATCAATAGCCCAAAACTCTGGCCACAAAGGATTGTTTGTTTCGGGGAAAATAGCAGGAAATTCTATTACATCCCATTGGTCTGCTTTCGCTTCTTTTTGTGCGTCTAAAAGTTTAGCCGTTAGGTCAACGGCACTCCAACGAGTCATCACTAAAACGATAGCACCTCCTGGCTGTAAACGCTGTCTTGGACCAGATGTATACCATTCCCAACACGCTTCCATTTGAGTTAACGATAAAGCATCTTGCTCAGAATGAGGATCGTCAATAATTAACAAATCAGCACCACGACCTGTAATGGCTCCACCCACACCCGCAGCAAAGTATTCACCACTTTTGTTGGTTTCCCAACGTCCTGCTGATTTACTGTCTGCTTGCAATTCAACGTCTGGAAATATTTTTCTGTATTGCTCTGTATCCATCATGTTACGAACTTTACGACCAAACCTTACTGCTAACTCACCTGTATGAGTTGTTTGCATAATTTTTCTGTTTGGTTGTTTTCCCATAATCCAAGCAGGAAAATAAGTAGAAGCAAATTCTGATTTAGTATGACGAGGCGGCATGTTAACAATCAAACGTTTTATTTCGCCTGACGCTACCTTTTCTAATTTTTCTGCAAATATTTCATGATGTTTACCACAAATAAATTCTGGCCACATGCGATCAATAAACGTTAAAAATTTTTCTTGACAACCTTCTCTATCTTGCAAAGACTTTAATCTTTCTTGAAGCAATAATGCCTCTCTCATTTCCGAGTCAGATAAATGAGCTAAACTCATAATTGAGCCAACATATTATCTATACTAACAGGACCACCTTTTTTAAATGCGTTGATGCCTTGTTTTTTAACTGCGTCTAGAAACTCGGGAGTAAATTTATAGTAAGCTCCAGATCCTATATCATTTTCTCCAGAAAAAGCATACTTGCCTACATTGTCATCAAATGATCCTGTATTGGGTACTGCTACTTCAAGAACTTCATCTTTAACTTTTAACTCTTGTAACACTTTTCTTAAAGCGTTGGTCATTTCTCTATATTGAGCTGTAACAACATTAGACCTTCCACCACCTTCTTCAACTACTTTGGTATAATCAATATGTATTCCTTTTTTGCCTTCAGCAACAGCATCAAGTAAATTTTTTCGCAAAACCAAAGGATTAACTTTTGCCCTACCCTTTTCTTCAAAAAAATCTTTTTTATAAGGCGCATCTAATCCTGGAAGATCTACACTTTTTGCTCTTGGCATTACTTTGCTTGGCCTTAGTAAATCAGGGTATAGTTTTTTTGCTTTAACATAACGAGGATCTAGAGCGGTTCTCATGTATTGTAAAAGAGTAACATCTCTTGCTAATTTATTTTTAGCATCAAAAGGCAAATCTTTTAATTCTTGCATTCTATCGTATCTACGCATCATTAAAGTTCTGCGCTGAGTTGGCGTTCTAGATAAAAAATCTTCTCTTAAGGTTTTTAAAATTCTTTTAGTTGCATCAGGAAATTCTTCAAAAGTATCTAAAGCATTAGGATCTAAAAAAACATCACCTGCCTTATCTTTTGCCTCGGTTAACAAAGCATCATCAATCTCTGCAATTTCTTTGCCTATCTTATATCTTTGTTCTGTTATTCTTGGGGTTTTTGCATCTGCTTTAAGTGTTTTTTCATCAAAGTCCATTAACTTTTTAACCAAGCTATTTCTTCTAGCAACAGTATCTTTAACATTTAGAGACAGTTTTGAGTCTCTTATAAACTTAGAGCTGGCTGCCTCTGCTCTTGAAAGACCTCCTTCTTCGGCTAATGAAGGCCAAATAAATTTCCTTTCTTCAAATCTACTCATGTCAAAATAACCAGGACCTTTTGCTATATCTTCAGCGTAGTCTGATTGAGCCCTTCTAATTTGCTTAAAGGAAGTAGATATATCGTCAGCTCCCAAAGTTTTTAGCTCTTCAGCAAAATCAAGAATTTCTTTTTTTTCTGGAATACCTAATTTTTTATGAGCTTTAATAAACTTAGAATATAACTCGGCATCAGGACCAGTTTTAAAATTTTCTAACTGTTGGGGAACTATATCTTCAGCATTAAGTTTTTCTGACAACTTAACTAACTTCGCAGCTTCTTCACCAGAAAAATTAGGATTCATTCTACCATCACTTAAAATATCTATCGGATCAAATTTACCAGCTAAACGTTCAAGATTTCTTGCTATATCATCAGTTAAAGCATTATTAGCATGATCAAAAACCGCAACGTTATTGTAAAATTCATTAAAATGTGAGGTTCCTGTTTTACCTTCTCCACTTAAAATGCCCCTAGCTCTATAAACTTTTTGATTATGTTCTATCCCATCTGTAATCGTTGAGCCGCTAGGCCATTCTGATTTTGGAGCTCGTCTAATATCAAATAAATTTCTTTGTTTTTGAGCTAAATAATTATCAATTCCTTTTTTATTAATTGATGCGGTTGGTTTTCTTTTGTAGCCTGCTAATAAATCAGCAAAATGATCAACAGCTTTTGGGTGGGGGTTGCCTAATTCATCTACAAAATCTAAAGCTTGTAATTCAGATTTTTTAACATTACCAAACCCTAATAATTTTTTTGTCCATTGTTCTAAAGTAAGTTCGTTGGGAAGATTTTCTTCATTTATAACTTTGCGAACCCCTGAAACTAATCCCATTTTCAAACTACTAGGTCGAGTTCCAGCGTAATCTAATTTTAATATATCATCAACGGGCTCAAACTTATCGTAAGGAATAGGTTTGACTTTTACTTTTTTTGGCTTTGGTGGACCAACCTTACTTAAATCTTCAGGTGGAAATTGTTGAATGGGTTTAACCTTTACAGGAGCTACATCTTCTACTAAGTCTGTTGCTTCTTCAACAACATTTGTAGCTAACTTAGTTCCACCACGTGCACCACGTAAAAATCTAAACAAAGGAATTAAACTGGCTGCTGATAAACCCGAGATAGCAAGATTACCAACACCCTTTAAATTTTCTCCTTCGGAAAATCTTTCGCTTGCTCGTCTGCCAAACTCTCCTGTTTCATATACAGCTAACGCATCTCCTACGCCTGGACTAAGACTAATGCCGATTTGATCAATAATGGGAAGTTCTTCAAACTTAGCGTAGGCATCACGCATGTTGCCTTGTTTAACTAAGTCGTTTATTTCGGATGTAATCTCTGCTCTACTCATGCGTAGTCAAAGATTTATACCATTCGGTATGGTTGATTGTTTCCTTGGTCAAGCATGTTTTGAATCATCATCAAATCTTGGTTTGATAAATTTCCTTCGCTTTCTTTCAATAATGCTAGTAATTCGTCTTGTATTGATGATCTTCTGAATGATTCATCTTCGATAGGATTGCTGACATAAGATGCAAAAAATCTATCAGCATCACTTTGAGAATTAAACTCAACATGTATGTGTGGCTGACCTTTT
>WLWF01001952.1_pt1 | contig 15723 bp, 13 predicted proteins | sample 6718331 | NCBI WGS metagenome assembly WLWF01 (sample SAMN12718692, study PRJNA515312) | sponge metagenome | isolation source: marine sponge | host: Mycale hentscheli | place: New Zealand: South Island, Marlborough, Capsize Point | collected 2003-05-01
TCTATAAGAGTATAACTTGTCTCAGTTTCAATCTTCCCATTTGCAATAAACTTCACTTTCTTTCTATTCCTTATTACTGGCACCCTAGTGCTACGCATAAATAACCCCGTAGCATCTACGTTTTCAAGGTAGTTGTCATATATTATTTGTAATGGGTCACTTAGCTCAAACTTGAAATCTATATCTTCAATGTATGGGCTACCACTCTTGAAGCATATCACTCTATGGATATCATGCACCCCCTTGCCATAAAAGCTAAACGAATCAAAGCTGCTAGTAGGTGATATCAAATACTGCAATACTAACTCCTCAGAAAGCCCATAGTGACCACAGAAATCATACAAAATTCTATGTGCTAGAAAATTCTGCATTGTCTGCTTGTAGTAGGTTGTTTTACCACGCTGCTGGGCTTGGGTATATTTGTGGAACAGTCGCATATCCCCAAAAAGCAAAACATGTCTACTATCTATTAATTCTTTAGCTCTTTTCTGACAAAAGTCTACGTCTAAATAACGATTATTATTATTAATATCCCCCTCTTCTCTCTTCATTGTGGTTTTAGCTGGGTCTGGATTGGTTTTTCTTCCGTCACTATACTGGATAGCTATCGTCTTCTTTGTCATTTTTTATTACCTTCACAATTATTTTGTATGTTATTTCTCCGTTCACGGTTTTTCTCTCAGGCTTCAACCTCACTAGGTCACCATGGTTATTCCTAACAATTATAATATATCCGTAGCCTTCTTTTCTAAAAATCTCATCAATATATACCTTATTTTTTTTAGTCTTGATGCCCAAAATCTTACTTTCAACTGGGTCTAATTTCTCTCCCCTTCGCCTCTTAGCGTTATATTCTTTAGTGGTGAGGAAGCTACTCACTACACCCTCATTCTGTATTACTACAGCTGGATTGCCATCTAGGTATTTATTATGATTGTAGTCTCTACATCTAGCCAGAAACTCGTCAAATAACCCCAATGAAAACCGAACTTCCTCATATGAATCCTCATATACTAAGTAGCCGATTTCAGCCCCTAGGATAGCCATATAGGCGTTTGTTTGCATCAGGTAATTCTTATGATATGCAGCTTTTTTAGGTATGGATTTGTACTCTAGTACTATACCTTTTTCTGGAGACCAAAAGTCAGAAGAACCACCAACAAACAAGTCATGTCCTAACAACAAAGCCTGCTCCACCCACAAGACGAATCTATGCTCTGTTTCAGAGAAATCACTCATCTCTATACCACGTGGTTTATCATTAAATAATTTTTCCATCCCTTTGAATTGCTTGACAGACTTATCTATTTTTCTGTTCGCAAAGCACAAACCAAGTCGTTCATGTAAAACAGTTCCCCGTTGAATGTTCGTTCTAACAGATAGGGGTAAGGCACTAAAAGGAATAGGACCATTATTGATACCTTCTGTTACTGAAAAATCAACAGAACGCCCATTCACTCTATAGAAATGCCCGTGTTTATTGAATTTAATATTATCAAAAATAGCTAAACAACCTTCCGGTAAAAGTGATGACATTTTTTTGTATGTTTCAAAATATATTCTCCCCAAAAATAAGCCAAGAATGTAAATAAATTATTAACTTATTCACCTTATAGTCCAAATATCTTCTAAAAATTCACTTACTGAAGGAAAAAAATGGATAATATATATATCAAATTACAAAATATAAAAGAATACATCGGTAACCAAGAGCTCAAGAAGAGTAAAACAGCAGACACAGGTAAATTTGGCAGCTACAACTACTTTTCCTTTGAAGAAATACAAAGACTTATCAGCAGTGCATGTCTCAAAGAGAAGTGTCTATGTACGATCAATATACTAGCTGATCAGTGCCAACTAGTCTTAGTAAACTTAGAAAACACAGAACAACAACTACAATTTATCCATGACTTTACAGCTACCTTGAACAACTTCACCACACCAGCCTCAATCTACTCAAAAGCCCTACAAAACCTAGGGTGTAAAGTAACCTACTTGAAGCGTTATATGTTTATTCAGGTGTTTGACCTATGTGAAAATGACCCTACAGAGCAGATAGCAGTTGAGGAAGAAAAAAAACATCAAAAAGAATTGAAGCTACAAGAGCTAGAAGATAGAAAACAGAAGATTATCAAAGAAAAAATCATGGCACAACTGGCTAAACTAGAGATAGAAGGATCCAAGGCAGTAGAATATTTGACTGAAAACTATACAGATGAATACACAAACAAAGACTTTCAAGCTATCCTAGATTCCTTACTTCTCCTGCCACCACCAACCTCTCCCTCTCCTCACTCTAAATAATAATTTTAATAGTTTCACGTGAAACAGGCACAACGTATACTCAGTACCCTACAGAACCTAGTTACCTACTCTGGTGGGACAGTAGAGCCAGATATGCTGGAGGGTTTTGCAGATAAAATGCAGCATATAATGAACTCAATTGATAAGAGAAAGATAGAAGATGAGGTACTAGAGATGTCTATTTTCTCTCACCTTATTGACAATCCTATGAAAGTTCTAGATGATGAGATACCAGATGATCTTTTTTCCGTACCTAGTTACAAGAAAGCGTTGAAAGTCATAAGGAAGAAAATCATGAAAGAACAGTTGGTTTCTCTAGATACAGTCCGGCAAAACGTTCCACAATTACCAGAAGATATAACTAAACCAGCAGATGACTTCGACTACCTCAAAACCCTATACCACCTCAAGGAAATAAGAGATCTACGCTACCTTCGTAAGTCCTGCAACAAGATTTTGAGAGGCATAGATGAGGGGTCAGAATTGAAAGAATTAGAGAGTATAGTGAATAGTGATTTTATCGATAAGCAGGTAGATAAAGAGGACAGCGAAGTAGGTGTTGCTCAAATGGTAGAATATTTCAAGCAATTAGCAGAAAAGAAGCCTACTACTGGTATTACCTCCCTTGACAACCTATTGAAAGATGCGTTAGAAGTGTATATGGTGATTGGAGCTAGACCCAATACAGGAAAAACAGCCTTAGCTCTGAACATCCTCAATAATTGCTTAGCTATTTACCCGGAAAAGACAGCACTATTCTTCTCCATAGAGATGTCAGCTAAACAGATATACGCAAGATTGTTGTGTACTGAGTTTAAAGTAGATATGAATACCTTAAAGAAACACTATACTTCTTTTGCTGACCCAGACAGAAAAGCCGGTAACTTCCATGATTTCTTCAAAAAATACAACAATAGTAACGCTATAATTGATGACTCTTCTGAACTTACCCCTTCAAAAGTAGCGCAAGTGATAAACCAGTTGGCATCAAGGAAAAAAGATATCTCTATAGTTATTATTGACTATATGCAGATTATGCAATCAAACACCCCTGACTTAGACCCTGTACAACGATATTCTGAAATATCATCCAGTCTAAAAGCTCTAGTCAAGAAACATAAAATTACTCTCATACTTCTTTGTCAACTAAATAGAAATAAGGAATCAAGGGGAAAGTCAGTCCCTGTACTGTCAGACATTAAAGGTTCAGGTGCTATCGAGGAAAATGCAGATTTCATAGTTATGTTAGATCATGATCCTGACGTGCCAAGTGCTGGACAATTCGTAGAGAACATTGATTTTCATGTAGTTAAGAACAAATTTGGCAAAAAGGGAATAATAAAATGTAAGTTTAAAAGTAATATTATGTTGTTTGAAGATTGTGTTTAGGTGAAATATGAATGAAGAAAAAATATTAAAAAAAATGTTAAAGGAATTCTGGGCAAAGGATGAAGAACCAAGAAAAAAACTAAGAAAAGATTTCCGCAAGCAAGGTCTTAAACAAAGATATCAAATAATGATGAAATACAGTTTGATGGAGTACAAACAAGGGTTTAAAAAAGCTTATAGCGAAATTAAGGATGCACGTAACCAATTCATGAAAACAAAAGGAAGGGAGGAAATGTCAAAGTATATAAATTGTTTAGCTCTTGAAGTCAACGCTTTGGTTATATATTTAGAAAGCTATATAGAAGACGAAGACAGGTTGTATGATTTCAATACAAATTTGAAAGAAAAAACAGAAAAAGATGAGTATGATGATGCCGAAAGTATACTTACTATATTCAAGATTTTTCAATTGACAAATTATGCTAATAATGATTATAGAGACAGTATTTTCAAGGAACTTTTGAATGTAGAACTATATTGTTTGCTAGTTAGAGACGTTCATTTGAAATTGCGTTCACAATTGACATCCTCACCTAGCTAAAGCAAGGTGATTCCCTTCCTTGAAAGGGTGGTTCTTGTTGCTGAAAATCCTATTGGATTTTCACTTGGCAAGCTATCCCCCTCTGCCCGAGGGTTAAAATATTTATTGCTGCATTTCTATCTGCATTTATTTTTATTTGACATTTCAAACATTCAAAAAGTTCTTGGGTTTTTCTATTCTCTTTGTCTATATACCCACATTGATGACATGTTTGACTTGTTTGTTTAGGGTCTTTTTTGACTAATTCTCCACCATTCCACTTAGCTTTGTATTTTAACATCTCACGAAACATTCCCCAACCTTGGTCTAGTATCGATTTATTTAGTCCTGATTTCTGAGATACATTTTTCCCTGGGTTTTCTACTGTTCCTTTAGATGATTTAGTCATATTTTTGATCTTCAAATTCTCTACAAATATTCTAGCGTGGTTTTTGCAAATTTCTGTACTAGTTTTATGAAGATAGTCATGTCTACAATTTTTTATTTTTCTATCTATTTTACTTATTTTATCTTTCAACTTCCTCCAATTATTTGAAAATGTCTTTTTTAAAGCTAAGATTTTTTGTAAATTAGCCTTCCTATCTTGGTATTTTTTACCATAGTTTTTACTTTCTTTTTCTAAAAACTGATATTTACCTCTAGAAAGGTAAGCACCTGTAGCAAAGGTTTTAACCCCAACGTCTATACCTATATCCTTCTTAGTAGATTCTTCAATATGGATTGTTTGTTCACATTGAATAGATATATACCAATCATCACCATCTCTTGAAATAGTTACATTTTTTGGAGTACCTTCTATTGTTCTACTTTTAAAGAACTTGACCCATAAGGTCTTTTTAGATAACTTGAGTGCCTTACCTACAGGTAGTTTTAGTGTATTCCCTCTTAATATACAATTATTTGGAAATGGAATTCTAAATGAATCATTTTTGTTTAGTTTCTTCTTTTTTTTAGGTATCCTTTTAAGTGGTTGGTTTTTATTAAAAGCATCTTTAAAAGCTCTATCTAAATCTTTTAATTTATGACTCAAGGATTGTGAAAATGCTTCATTCAAATATTTGTATTCTTCTGAAACTTTTAAGAGATTATTCTTCCAATAATCCATCTCATTGTACCACATTATTTTATGCTTATTCCTTAATCGAATTAAATTTAAGGCACAAAAATAATTCCATACACTACGACAATGCCCTGCATTTATCATGCAATACTTATGCAAGTCACCAGTCATTTTTAATTTGAATTTATATGATTTTTTTATTTTCTTAATTTCTATACTTCCTTTACTATATTAACTATATTTTAACATATAAAGAGGAATGGTGGCAATATATAGGAGGAAAAATCATTGTGTATTTCTATTACATGTGCATTTAGTTTTTGTTACTAAATACCGCAAAAAAGTATTTAAACAGGCACACTTAGATTTTATGGAACAGGTTTTTTATGATGTATGTAAGAAATTTGAAACTAACTTAATTGAGTTTAATGGAGAATCAGACCATGTACACCTTTTATTAGATTATTCACCTAAATTTACTATTTCTGATATAGTACATTCTTTGAAAGGTGTCTCTAGTAGATATCTAAGGTTGAAATTCTATTGTTTGAATTCAAAATATTGGAAAAATATATTGTGGTCTCCTAGTTATTTTGCATGTAGTTGTGGTGGTGCAAGTATTTCTAAATTAAAAAAATATATTCAAAACCAAAAAATCTAACGCCTTACATCCACGCCTTGAAAGACGTGGTTTTAGGCGATACTATTGATAAAACACATGTTACAAATAGCCACCAAGCCAGAAGATAATGACATAATATTAGATTTCTTTGCAGGCAGTGGAACAACAGGACATGCAGTATTAGAAAAAAATCTAGAAGATAAAAAAAAGGCAATTGAAGAAAACCTAGATCCAAGTACAGTTGGCAACCGTAAATATATCATGGTGCAACTAGATGAAGCCGTCAATGATAAAAAAGATAAGAACAGTAGATTTGAAACTATATTCGACATCTGCCATGAACGTATGATTAGGGTGATGGATAAAATTAAACAAGAAAATTCTAATATAGAATTAGACATAGGATTCAAAGTTTTTGATACAAGGTAACTATTTTTTAACCCCTCAGCTTCATCATAATGTTATAGATATCATCTGTAACAACAATATGAATAAAGAAGATTTAAGGCAAAGATTAGAAACCGCCGCACAAATAGCCCATGAAAAAATGTGTCAAAAGCTAAATAGCAACAGGGAATTATTTGACTTTCATTATGTATTAAATCATGGGTTTGTGAGACTAGTAGACTTCATGGGGGATGACAGTGCTATTACTCAAGCAGCACGTGTTTCCTATGGTGACGGTACAAAACAACTAAGGCAAGATATAGGACTTATTAACTACCTTCTAAAACACGGTCATACTTCTCCTTTTGAAATGTGTGAAATAAAGCTACATGTAAAGATGCCTATTTTCGTTGCTAGACAATGGATAAGGCATCGTACTGCTAATGTTAATGAATATTCGGCTAGATACTCCGTTCTATCCGGAGATTATTATATACCTCAAAAAAATAAGATATCCTATCAGTCTAAATCTAACATGCAAGGAAGACAGGAAGATATAGTAGAAGAGTCAGATGAATTTTTACGTGATTTGACAGGGATATCCCAAAATTGTTTAGATATATACAAAAAATATATAGATAAAGATATTGCACGTGAACTATGCCGGACTATGTTACCTGTAAACTTTTTTACTGAAATGTACTGGAAAATAGACTTACATAATTTACTTCACTTCCTCAAACTAAGGAGTGATAGTCATGCACAATATGAGATCAGAGTATATGCTGAAGCTATTTTGGAGAAAATAGTAAAAAAGTGGGTTCCGATAACCTATGATGCTTTCAAGAAACATGTGGTAGGAAAAAATTAATCTTTCCTGACTACTATCTCCTTTTTACACAATTAAAAAATACATATGACTTTTATTGCTTTTGAAGGAGTTAGCTGCAGTGGCAAGACCACACAAATAGAAATGTTGACAGATCACCTGACAGATAATTTTTTAGATGTAACTGTTACAAGTGAGCCATACCAGCCTCACTTCAAAGACTTTATAGTGAATACTCCATTCAAATATGTTGAGTCAGAATTGCTAGTTATGTTGGCTCAAAGATTCCAGCATTTCAAGGATGTAATAGAACCTAGTATCAATCAAGGCAAAATAGTACTATGTGACAGATTTATCGATTCTACCTTAGTTTATCAGGGTATGGCAAAGGGCTTACGTACCTCATTCATAAAATTGCTGCATAAAACTGTTCTACCCCATAATAAGTATTTCTATACACCAGATTGGACTATTTACCTAGATATCACCTATGAAACATTCCTGCATAGACAGCAAAAACGTGACAGAACAAGAACTTTGAAAGATACACTACATCAAATGAACTTTAGAAAAATAGCTTTAGCCTTCCTTGATCTAGCTGAAAAGGCAGAGAAAAACAATACAGGAGAACTATTCAACCATTACAAAGCATTTGATAAATATATCCTGCATGACATGATATGTAGATCACGCTACATTAAGGGTCTAACACAATCGCATGGAAAGAATAGTCAGACGCTATATTAGGGCTTACTTGAATTTCAATAGTATAGATATACAAATTTTTGCCCAGCTCAGTATTTGCCAAAACATTTCCTGTAAATTGTACATGAGTATCTGTGTCATGAAATAATATAGTCTTTTCGAATTCAGTGTTGTTGTCTGGGCTAAGCACTCTGATATTATGGATGTGGTTTGGGTCTGTACCTTTGTACTTAGCATTCAAGGTAATATTAGTGGTGTCTTTAAGGTAATAAAACTTTAGTATGTATTTTTCATCGGTTGGTGGATAGTCATACTCTTTCAATATTTCTGCCTTAGCTCCATTGTCAGTCAACTCAATTAGATAGCCCTCATCTGGGAAATAGTGATGGATCTCTTGGGTCTCTCTTTTGGGAAAGAATAGTGTGTAGTTGAAAGCAAATGGCACTGTAGAGTTTTGCATGAAACCAGCAGATATCAATGTTCCATCTACCTCATAGAAGAAAGATGCAGTTTCTCTAGAGCCAAAGAGCTTACCCACAGAGTGTAACTGCCCTTTTGATGCATGGACTGGTGTATCTTGCACACCTTGGAACTTCTCTTCAAACAGGTTTACCTCCTTGAAAAATAATCCGGCTCTGGTAGAGTATAAGAAGAATCTGGAATAAAAAATTATTGGCTGTTCTTCTAGACAAGCTAATGAGGAAGTAAGTGCCTGCTCTACATTTGCAGCAGTTATCCCTTCTAATTCATTTCGTGATCTAACTAACCTAACACCATTAGATGTGGTAATTAACAATACTCTTTGTGATGGTGTGATGGTATACATATCTTCTGGTTTTTCAGCAACTATTTCCACGTTAAAACCTGTGGTAGCAGGACTAGATGTAGTAGTATAGTTATCTATTTTACCTATTTCTGATCCCCATATTTTATTAGTCTCAGTTGTATCTGGGCTATTGATCACCCAAAGCCTTGCCTGCATCACAGTTGTATCCAGAGGGTTAGATATGACTGGTGTAGTTACATATTCTTTTATGGTAGGGTTTACCGGGTCTTTGATATAATATAGTTTGTCAGATCCAGAAATGAGGAGAATAGATTTATCTGCCTTAGTTATACTATTGTTGTTTTTGAATGTAGCGTTTGTTGACAATTCCATCAACCTTATAGTATTTTTTACTATAACAGTTGGTGTGGCTTTTGTTCTAGTTAGTTTGAATTTCTTTTTTGAAAGGTTTGTGTCAAAAAAATAAAAATACGCATTATTATCTTTTTGAGTTACAAATACTATATAACCTTTGAAAAACATAGTAGCGTTTAGTAGTTTTTCGTTACTAGGGATAGTGAAATCAGTTATTTTTTCTTTCTTCCTTCGAAGCAGAAGCTCACCAGTTGTGCCAATCTTCATATTCTCTACAGATGCTAAACCAAATGGTTGTGAGTTGGGCAAATAGAAGCTTTGTGGATCTACCATCCCAAAATGAAAAGTGTACGCCTGCATTAGTATACACCCCCTGTACCATAGCCTTTATGATGAATATTTTTAGCAGAATTCCCTATGCCTTTTTCATTAGATATCTTGAAGGCATTTAGCTCTACTGCAGCTTCTTTCGCCTTTAATCCAAAAACTTGGAATAATTGAGGTCTAGTCTGGATTACAGCCAAACTTATCTCTTCGCAAAAACGAAATTTAAGGAGAATGATGAATTGTATTGGTAGGGTTTCTAGGTATTCTGTGTCCGCATAGTAGGATATTTTGTTATCATTTAGCTTGATTTCTGTGCGGTATTCCAAATTATTGCCTAATGTATAGCTCTTTTGCCTAACATCTTTAGGTATATTCATATTGAAGTAACAGACTAATTCTGTTGGAACTAAATACCAATCTTTCTCTTCTGCACTATTTAGCACAACATCCTCTCGCAAAGTGCATGCTAACTGGAATTTAGCTATCAATTCTCGCCTCAAATAATTAAAAATATTATCATACTTTACCTTATTCGTTCCATCATAGTTGTTTGTGCTTTGTCCAGTCAAGAACAGGGAATCCTTGATGATTGTTTCTCTTGTTATAGTGGTCATGCTATTTATAATATATATATAGTATTATATTATATAAAACTTTGTATGAAATCTAGTGAAAACGTCAGTTACGATCAGCTGCAAGAGCGTATTAATCTATTGAAAAATAGAAAACTTCCATTACAAGAAAAAATAGAATTGTACAACTATTACACAAGAGGGTCAATGTACAGCAAGCTACCGGATATAAAGCCTTTGAAAACATCTGCTTTATGGATCAACCCTGATGTAGCCAACTCAAAATTCTACGAGGATAAGATGTGTGTTCCTAAGTGTGATACAGCACCAGAAACCATTGCATCAGACGGTGTAGCAGCTTTCACATCTGCCTTTCTACCTGAGGGAATAAGGTCAATAGAGGTGAATTATTTTGATAGCAAGTACAAGAACTATATGAGACTATCAGATGCCCAGAAAACAGCTATAAATAACTTGAGCGGATTGTTGACTAAAAAACTACAATATTCACTAGAGAGACAAGACTACGACTTCCAAGCACAGATTTTCAAGGCAATTGGTTATTACATAGAATATGGATTTTGTGCAGTGAAAATAACTGAAGATGGTATAGTAAATTACGACCCTACACTAACTTTCTATTCCTCACCTATCAATAGAAAAGAAGAGTATAACATTCTACTTTTGGGAGAGGAAACAAACAATTACGAGATTGAAAAAAAATATCCATCAACTTACAAACGCAACAAGCCACGTAAAAAATATACAAAATTATTCAGAGACGGCTCATTAGGTATCCAAAATATTATCTATAGTTTTTTTGAAAGGCAACAAAATGACATGTGGTTAGAGGTTGTGTACGAGGATAATAGTCAGCAGGTTCTAGATGTCATAGAGCATAATGTGACATGTCCTGTATTTGTAGCTAGCCAAGAACACAAAGTATTAGACTATGGTTTAGGTGATGGGATCACGGCTTTGAGTCCAATAATTGGGCTTAACTACATGAACAAAGCCATTAGAACTGCATCCATGCTAATGACCAATCCACCCTTGATTATCGAGGAAAAAGCACAGTTGAAAATGCAAAAGCAGGATGGTACTGTGCAGCAGGGCTTGGATGTCAGACCAGAAGGCATAACTTTCATCAATAGCTTAGATGGCAGCTCATCACAAGGTTCAGTATTTCCTGCTGTAGACCCCAAGACTGTGGATATTGGAGCTTTCCAAAATATTTATTTACAGTTTCGTGCTGAAATTGAAAAAGCATTCTCAGCCGATCTGTTTTCTGCTATGCCTGCAAACGAGAAGACAGCTACAGAAGTAAATACTAGAACAGCCCAAGCCTACCACAAGTTCAATGGCAAGGCTAACAATTTTTACAGAAATGTACTCATTCCTATTGTCAGGTTCTATGCAAACCTCCTCATCAAAATTGAGGTAGATAAAAAGCAAAGTGGTTTTGGAGCAGAAGTATGGGAAAACTTACAGCCAGTAATTGGTAAAGATTATGAAGATATCAATAGTTTCTTAGCTAGTTTCACTGTAGAACTTATTTCCTTTGAGAAGCAGATGAATAAAGATAGAGACATAGCTAACTCTATGCAGTACATGCAGATCATGAGTGCTATAGCCCAAAGTGGTGTAGAGTTTGATGCTAAAGACAAACTAAATAACATAATAAAAATAATTTTAGATAGATTAGAAATAACTGCTGGAGTGTAATATATGGCAAGAGGAGATCAAGATCAAAAATATGACACTACTAGTCAAGAGAAGTATTTTGGCAAGACAGTTGAAAATACTCAGGTTGCACCTACAGGAAATTATAATGAGATTATTGAAGATGCGGAAAATGTATCAAGAGTCAAAGAGACGTTCAAAAAAACTGTAGGTAGAACAACATCAGCACTATACAAAAGAACATTGAAGACGGCAGTAGATTCAGATATAGTAAAGCAGTTTCTAGATCCTTTCTACATGACAAGAAAGGTAAATAAAGACTTCCTATACAACAACACTGATAAACTCCAAGAACTAGTTACTACCACCTTGACCACAGATGAAGTACAAAACCTACTTGATTATGATGATGAGGATGCTAAAGAGAAATTAAGGGATAAAGTAACAGAGATGACCTTGAATGGCTTAAACAAAGCTAAAAATCTAGTTACTCCTGATGGATCCACATTTGCCCCTGATTTCGAAGATTGGGATATGGATACTGATATGAAGCTGCAATTCAAAGACGCTTATGACATCAATGAAGGTAAGATCATGAAGTTCCTAAAAGAGGTTGCTGGAGGTGGTCTTGGTATGGCAGCAGATCCAGTAGGACTTATGGCGTATGGTATACCAGCAAGTTTTACTGCTACAGGTGTCAGGGGTTTTATGATGAAAGCCGGAGGTTTTGGTGCTGTAGGTGCTTTAGATACAGCGTTCATTAAGGGTGAAAGGGAAGGTTATAACAATGTTGGTGTAGAAGATTTAGTTCAAGGTTTCTTGGGTGGTAGTCTATCTTATATAGGATTAGAAGGTGCATTGAAAGGTATAAAGTTGGGTGGTAAAGGTATATCTAAACTAACAACCAAAAGCCCTAAAGGTACACCAAGTACACTAGCAGAACAAATGGATCAAAACACTCCGTTAGATTCCTTAGAGATAGCTAGTGACTTCCGTACAGAAAAAACAGATATAAAATTTAATGATGAATCTTTTGCTCCAGAAGCACCAGAGACAGAACAAGTTATTACTGCCTTGAATAAAAAAGGTGATAAATTAGAAACTCAAGCCGTCACAGGAGAATTCAAGACTAGCACTGCTTCTGAAATCATGACCCAGACTGGTACAAAGGTATCTAAGGATGGTTATAATTATGAAGTTATCAATGGTGAGAAGATAGAGAACTTTGGTGAGCCAGCAACAAATGAACAGTTCAATAAAATAGCAGATACAACAACAACAAAATTCAAAGAATCATACAAACAAACTATAGAAGATGCTAGACAATTTACCTCAGATAGAATAGGTGGGATATCCGCTTCTACAGAAAGCCTCCATAAACAATTCTCAAAACCTTTGCGTTTGACACGTGAACAAAACCCTAAAATATTCAACCAAATAAATAAAGATAGAAACTTCCTAAATGAGGTAGTAACTAGGATTTACTCAGAAGAATCCACAATAATTGATCCAAAATATAGAGATGGACAGGTATTTGTGGACGTATTGAGAGAAATAAATAAAACTATACCAGAAATATACAACAGTAATAACGTCCCATTAGCTACTATGGAAAACTTCCAACAAAAATTCAATTATTCGCCTCATAGATTAGGGAAAAAGGTAAATGGTGTTGCAGCTAGAGAAAGATTTACTGATAGCCATATGAAGTTTCTTGACTATGAAAGAATACAAAAACATGAAAGAGATTTAATTCAAAAAAAGATCAATAACCTAAAACAACAAAAAGCTACAGAAAAACTGCAAAAGAAGATTGTAGATTTAGAAGAAAAACTAGAGCTAAAGAAAAAGCCTATGACAGCAAAAGAAAAAAGGGCTTACGCTGAAGGAATATATAATGATGCAAGAGATTTGACCCAGAACCGTAACCGCTATAATAGATCTACTACACCAAATATAGAAAGAAAAGCCCTATTTTACAAACCTGATAAATATTTAGATGCCTTTGAAATGTGGGGTAAGAATGGTGAAAACTTCTTTGATGCATTTGATGATCACTTGGGGATCAAAGCGTCAGAACTAGCTGTATTCCGTATCTTAGGCGTTCACCCAGAAAGAACCCTGAACGCTATGTTAGATCATTTTGAGCCTGTAAAACCAACCTATAATAATGTATTCTCAGAAGCAGCATTGAGCTCACTTCCTACAAATTTCTATAAGGTATTAGAAAATATGAGGGACAGTATAGCATCTGGTAATATATCAACAGCAAAAAATGGTGTAGCAGTAGAGCTATTGAATTCTTTGTTAGTTATCCCGCGAGCTAAAGCACTAAATGCATCATTTCTTTATTCACCTTTTGAGGAAATGTTATATAGGGGTACTAGAAATAATAAAAAGGCTTTCAAAAAGAGTGAATTTGGATCTACTTTGAACTCCATCAATTCAACCTTTCAAAAACTAACGCCTGAGCAAAAAGTAGACTTTGGTATGGGTATGCAAGACAACATTCATAGAGGATATGATGCTATGAACAATAATTTGTTGAAAAAAGGTAGTGTAGCTGTTGCAGATTTTATTATGACACCTCAAAAACTATGGTCTGCAAGAAACAAAAAACAAGCTGCATATAATTTCTCTGCCTTTATGAATGATACCTTAGTAAAGAAAAAATGGTCAGAAATATCTCCTGATCAACAAAAAATGATGAGGTTTATGAGTATTGATGAGAAGTTATTCAATTTTGCTAAGGAGAATCTATCAAAAACACAGGAGACTGTTAGAAATAACTACGGGTCTCGTAAAATAGTTAATTATAACAAACTCTATTCTGATAGCATCCGCAGCGGGGATAGACTAACTGCAGATAAGGCTATGAGAATGATTGAAGCCCAAGAACAGTTCATAGATATCAATGTACCAGAAAGTGATATTGTCAGACGTAACCTGTATCAAGGTAATCAAGCAATTAGAGCTGGGATTGTCAATACTATAAACAACCTATCACCTTTTGTGTTATTCAAAAACTCTCCCCTACAGATCTCCTATTTGAATGCGGAAATGCATGGTACCTACTGGCAGGGTATATATGATAGTGCTCAAAGCGGACACCTCAAAGCTATGCAAAATTTGATTGGTAATATCAGTATGATGCTTTTTGCTGGCTTTGCTTTCCACAACACTAAACAAGCATTACAGGGTAGACAAACAGACTTTGAGAAATTTTTCTTTGATGATGATTACAAAATTGAAGGTATAGAAGTATACAAAGATTTGACACAGTACACTATCGCTTCAGGTGGTATGGGTATTATAGGGGATTTAGGGATGCATATAGTATCTAGTATAGCCTTATCTATGTGGAGCCAAGGGAAACTAACTACACAACTCAGAAAACAATATATTTTAGGTGAAACTGGAAGTATGTTATTCTCTTACCCTGTAGCTATAGTTGAAACTGCTAACGCATTACTAGACGGTGTAGCTACTGGTAATCCCCATGCAATTAGACGTATACGCCAAGCTTTCCCTACCTACACCCCTTACGATGCAGCATTAAATGTTTTGGGAATGAGATATCTAACCGACCAGTTGCAAATATCTGTAGATGGAGAAGATGATGCTGCACGTGATTTCAAAAGAAGAAACAAAGCTGCTGCAGCAAATGGTAATGCATTTAGGAAAGATTTCCAATATGGAGCAAGTGAAAACAAGGCTGGACAGGCAATAGAGGAGTTTTTTGGCGGCTCCAACTAAGGCTCAAGGCTCAAGGAACAATGTCACTGGTGGTTTGTTGGGACTATAAACTTTGAAGGTTGTGAAATCTATCTGTTCAACTATATTATTTTTCCTCAAATTATTAAGGTTTTTCTTTTCACCTTCTTTGAAAAAATCAGCTACATAGGGGTTACTTTTGATATTATTTTCTAAACTTTTTTCTGTACCTTTCAATAAAATAAGATCGCTATTGCCAGCAGCATGAACGTTACTTTTTGTTGCAATAAAGTCTAAAAGTTTTGACGTGTCTATATTGCCTGACTCATAGTTATCAGTCACTGCCATGACATATTTACTAGCTAAGTTTGTTATATCGCCATCATCTGTTGAGGCAGGGAGAAAATTGACACTTCTTTCAATCTTTCGTCTAGCATCCTTATATTTAC
>WLWF01001955.1_pt1 | contig 15717 bp, 7 predicted proteins | sample 6718331 | NCBI WGS metagenome assembly WLWF01 (sample SAMN12718692, study PRJNA515312) | sponge metagenome | isolation source: marine sponge | host: Mycale hentscheli | place: New Zealand: South Island, Marlborough, Capsize Point | collected 2003-05-01
TAGCTGGTAAAAACTTGTTTATATAAGCAGCTAATGGCACGCCTGATTCAGGTTTGTACTCCATTACTAAGTCAAGAATACCACGCTTACCAGTTTCTATTTCATCAGTTAATAGTTGACGATCAAAGTTTGGTGCTTGACTACGAGACTCTACTATTTTACTAGTTATAGGCTTAAACTTTTGTATAATGTCCATTGCTGCAGAAACACCTTGTTCATCATATAGTCTTTGAACTTCTTGTGAGTCTTCAACTCTTTTGCTTTCTTTAGCTACAGATTCTTTTATTTCTGTTTCATCTCTCATTAAAATATCAGCTTCAGCTACTACATCAGCACCTATTCCTTCTATATTTAAATCTTGATCTACTAAAGCTCCAGTTGCTCCTTCTTTAGCAACTTTTAACTGCTGCTCAGTAAGCTTTTTGTTTCCTTGTATAGTGTCGTTATATCCTTGTAAGAAATTAAAAACATCTAAACCAGTGTCAAATGTAATATTTAAATCTTTTTTCTTAAACACGTTTGATATAGAGTCTCTTAAAGATTTCCAAAAGCCTTCTTGTTTTTTATTATAAACTATATCACCGTTCGCTAATGATTCACTAACTAAAGGTATAACTTCTTCCCAAGTATTTGCAGCTGAATAATCTGGATCTGTTAAATAACCTTGTAATCTACTTATAAGTTCAGATCCACCTAATATATCTTTATTGTTTATTATTTCTGCTATTAAAGATTTTCCAAACTTTATAGCTACTTCTGGGTTTTCAGCAAAAGTTGCTTGCCAAAAAGGATGTAATACTTCATGCTGATCAGTTGTATATTTATTATCTTCCGCGGAGACTTGATCATTAGAAAGAACTACTTTTTCATTACCTTTAGTTAAAGCCATACCATAACCAGCAGAATCTTGAACTTCCCAACCATCTTCTTTTAAAGACTCAGCAGCAGAATCCATATCTTGTTGTGTAGTAAAATTTTCAAATCCTACCCCTAATTGTCCTAGTATTTTTTTAGCACCTTTTCTTACTTGTGCTTTCTCTAATTCTGGTTTGACAACTTCAGCTAGTTCTTTTTTCTTAGCGTCTATCTGTGAATCTATAGAACCATGATAAGCTTCGTCTATTCTTTTTTTCTTAGCTTGAAGATCTGATATATCTTGCTGTAGTCTAGCTGACTCTAATTTTGTTTTAGCACTAACATTAGCTGGTATTCTAGACATTTGATTTTTAACAGATCTTATGCCTTTCATTACTTTACCAACCTCTTCTTGAGTTGCGTCACCGCTAGCAACAGCTTCATTCATTAGTTGCTCGGTTGTTTTTAAATCTTGACCAAGCGTGTATAAGTTATTTAACTGTTGAGTTGCTGAAGGTTTAAATCCTGGTATATTTAAATTAGAAAAAGCTCCTCCAGAAGCAAATGAAACAATACCTGTATTTATAAAATCTTGCCTTGTAAAATTTTCTTTTAATATATCTTCACCCGCTATTCTATTAGCGTAAGCATTAACAATACCAAATTCACCAAGTTGTTGAATTTCTTCTTGACCAAACTCTTGTCCAGCTGCACCAAGTGTTTTTATAACACCGTCTTTAGTGGGTTTAAGGTTTTTTAATGTTGTTTTAAAATTATTAACAAAACCCTTTGGCCCACTTTTTTTGTAACCTTTTAAAGCGCTTTGTAAGGCATTTTTATTACCTAAAAATTTATTAAACTGTTTCATATAGGTAGTAGTAGGTGCTATAAAACTAGTTGCACCCATCCAAACACCACCTATTCTACCTGTTTCTTCGGCAATAGCTGCTGCTTCTACTTCGTTTACACCCTTAGCAACAAGTTCTTCAAACGTGTTTTTTTTAGTAGAAACATAACCAGCCATAGTATAATAAGTAGCCGCATCAAAAGAAGCTTTAGGTATTCTAACGGCTTGAGCTAACTTACCTAGCTTTGTTGCTTTTGTTACTTTTCCAACGCCGTATATTTGCGATATATCAAAAAGCATTGTGCCTGCTGTAGCAAAAAATTGTTCTGTAGAACCAGCGCCACTAAAAGAAGAAGCTCTTTCTTTACTAGCATCAAGAGTGCCACTAACTTTTTTTAACTCTTCTTCGCTAGACGGAACAAAAACAACTTTGCTTGTGGTGTTGTATATGTTTCCTTCGTCATCTTTTATGTAATCTACACCGTCTATTTCTGCTGTTTTACCCTCAATATAACCATATCTAACCTGGTTAAAAGACTGTTTTATATTTTCTTCAGCATCTAAATTTCTTCCTACGCCTGTATCATAACCCAGTAAATCTCTAATTTCATAAGCTTGCTCTTGAGCTCTATCTATTACACCTCTATAGAATTTACTAAAACTGTCTTGTAATAATCCTTCTGAAGATCCTTCTTCTATTAATTCTTCAGATTTTCTTTGTCTAGCCACTTGTAGTTCTTTTTCAGCTTGAACAAGCTCTGGAAATTGTTTTTCTCTAAAAGCTTTATATTCGCTATAATCTATTTTAGGAAAATAACTTTGATCATATTTTTCTTCAAATATTTTCTCAGCCATGTTTACGGCTTCAGATAGTGTTTTAGCTTCTTTAAATTTACCTTTATTATTAACGATGTAAGACAGCAAAACTTGCTTATTGTTTTTATTGTTCGCGTCTTGTATATATAAATTAAAATAGTTATCTAGTTTTCTTTGTCTAGCTAGCTCTAAAGTTTTATATTCTTCTGAAGATATGTCATAAGTTCCTAAATTTCCAAAAGAATCACTATAATAGTTATTTACGTAATCATTCATTAAGCCTTCCTCGTTTAAAAATCCTAAAAAATCTTCAGAACTTAAAAAATTATTTGCTTCTTTAGGATTAAAGTCTTGATTAAATCTAGTTTTACCTATTGTTTCATCTAAATCTTCAGCATGCTTTCCAGTGTATTTTTTATCTTTAAACTGCGAATAGTAGTCATCTACGTCAAGGTTTTCATCGTATATTTCGTCGCTTATTTTTTGATCTAAATTTAAGTCTTCTGTGCCAAAAGCTATTCTAGCTTTTTTATTTTTTCTCTTAGCTTCAATCTCTTCAATAGTTAGAAATCTACCAGCCTCTTCTACTTCTGTTACAGGCGCATCTAACTTAGCATCAACTAATGTATTACCTACTTTTAAATCTTTTTCTAAAGCTTTTTGTTTATCTAAACCTTTTATTATTTCTAATTGATCTTCATCGTAATGGTTAAATAGTTGACCAATTTTAACGCTAGCGTATTCATCTTCTTGAAGAACAAAATCTTTATCGTTTGGTCCTTTATAGTAATAAGCTAACTTATTTTCTGGATTTACTTCAAATTTATATTGATAAGGATCATCTTCAGGATTGTAAACCTCGCTTTGTTTGACTACTGTTTCATACTTTTTTTTGTATTTTCTATAATCATCAGCCGCTTTACCTCTAGCTGCAATATTTTCAGCATATTCAAAAAAGTTGTCAGTTTCAACTGGATCAGGCTCTTGAAATGGTAATTCTCCATCTCCAGAATCTGAAGGATCGGATACTTCTGTTGTTTCTGCTGTTACAGTCGTATCCTTCTCCGCAACAGCAGGTTCCTTTACCTCTTTTATAGTTTCAACCTCAACCTTTTCTTTTTTTGGTTGATTTTCTTTCTTCCATTCTTGAGCTTTAGCAAACACCTCTTCATCAGATAAACCTTGATTTTGTAGAGATGTAACGTATTCTAGTAATGTCATTTAATTAAATTTATAAGTTATTAGCTTCAATGAACTTTTGTGCTTTAGCTTTTTTAGCTTCTGCTAAATCAAACACAGCAGCATCTTCTGTAACTGTTGGCAATTTGTTAGTTAAAAAAGGCTTTAAGTAATTGTTCATAAAATACTCTTTATATTTTGCTTCAAATAAAACTTTTTTGTTTTGTACGAGCGGTAAATCTTTTTCATAAATCCAACTAGAGCTGGCAGCGTTTGCATTCTGCACCATTTGATCGTCTTCTTGAGGGCTAGATCCTTTAGATATATAAACGTTCCAAGCTGCTACGGCTTCTTGTTCAGAGCTTAACAACCCAGCAATTTCTGCATTTATAAATGGAATTGCTTTTCTTTGTATTTTATCCATGTCAAACTTAAGTATGTTTCTACCTTTGCCATTACCTATGTCTATGATTTCATAATCAAAAGTACCATCTTGGTTTTTTAAAACAAACTCATCCGCAATAACAGCTGTTGGTGATAGCTCTCCGTTTTCTAATAAATCTTCAGGAGAAAATAAACCAACTTTAGTTAAAAGATCAAGCATTTCTTTATCTATGTTTGGAGTTTCAGAAACAATTGTAGTGTCTGACTCACTTAAAGAATCTAGAGCGTTACTGTTTATAATTAATGGGCTTTTAAACATAGGGCCTGTAAATACCAACTCTTGACTTCCGTCTTCTAATAAATTTAAAACAACATTGTATCCATCACTTTTTGAAAAACCTGGTTTTTCTTTAAATATACAATTAGCAACAGTGTATTCAAAGTTATTGTTAGGGTCAAAATTTTGATCTTCTGTTATTTCTAGTTGAGACAATAAGTTTTGTAAAAAAGCAATAGACTTGCTAGGAGCATCATCTAATTTCTTTAATTGATCTATTTCGTATTCACAGTTATTAGATACGCATGTATTGTTTTCTATAGCAATTTTAAGTTTAGCATAGTGTTTACCAGTGTCTCTATAAGCGTTGCCTAATATATCAAAATTAACGTCATGGCTTTTTGAAAAATAATCTTTATCAAAACCTAAAGCATCACTTTGATTTATTTGTTTTATTAATAGATTATTGTATATGTTTTTATTTTCCATTTTTGTTTTTATTGTGGGCCAAAGTTAATTTCTCCAGCAATTTGACCTAATCCCCCTAACGCGCCCATCAAACTAGCAGTAGAATCTGCCCTTGCTTGCGCTTGAGCTTGGGTGCTAGCGTTTAATTGACCAGCAATCCTATTTATTCTACCTTGTTCTCTACCTTCTCTCATTTGAAGTTTAAACGCTTCACCTTGACCTTGAGCTGATTGAACTCTAGCTCCCTCTGATAGTCTTACGCCTTGGATTCTAGCTTGTTCAGCAAGTTGAGCTCTTTCCATTTGCTGCTCGCCTTGAGCTCTTAATTTTTCATTTTGAGCTTCTTGAGATTCAATACTAGCTGTTACGTTTTGTTTAGATCTTAAAGCCGCTTGAGCTAAGGCGGTTGCACCACCAGCTCCGGCACCTGTTGATCTTAAAGTGTCTAAAGTAGTAGCAAGCGCTAAGTCGCTTTGCTCCATTTGTATCTCTGCTGCTTTTGTAGCAACACCTAAATTAGCAAAAGGATTTGATATTTTACTAGAAAGATCTTCAGCTAAACTAGACAGATCAGTTACACCCGCGTATGGATTTACTATTTGCTGTCTATTGTTTTCTAAAGAATTTAATTTTCTTTGTAATCTAGCTCTTTCTCTAGCTGCTCTTCTAGCGGCTCTTCTTGCAGCTCCACCTCCAATAAGGCTTCCTATTACAGATACAGCTCCTCCTATTATTGCTCCTGCTGGCATAATTTTTTATTTTTATTGTTAATATCCATTTGCATACGTATATCTAGATGATACTGCAAATAATTCTTTATAGCTTCCAGGATCAGTTACGTCATCTGTAGACATGTTGACTACAGCGAAAAAACCTTTTATACCTGACATGTCGCTAGGATTTACTACTTCTCCAAATTTTGCAGTAGAGTTATTAATTATATTTGCACAGTATTTGTTTTCTTTTCGATCAAAACCTGCTCTAAAGAAAGGTGGTGTTGTTATGGCTGTTCCCGTGTTAGGCGGTGTTGCGGAATCAAAAGCACCTTCAGTATAGCTAAGTACTAAATTAGTTCTATCTACACTATATAAACCAGTGTCTTCGTCTAATGCACCGGGTCCTGTTTGATCAGATGTAAAAGAATCAACTTGCCAACCGCTACTTCCTTCGTAAACAACAGTGTTAAACACTTTCGCGTTGCTAACTTGTGGATTAAAAACAAAAGTAACTTGTGAAGCAGTTCTACCACCATAAAATGTATTATAAGGAGAATTGCTAGAGTTGTGTAAATAAAGTTGACTTCCTGTTGTTGTATAGTGTTGATTTTTTAAACTAAACGATTGATCTGGTTTGTAACTATAAAAACTAATCCAGCCTCCTGCTTTTTCATCATAATTAACAGTATTGCTAGAAGATCTTAAGCCAGGTGGTTGTATAGACACAACATAGTCTTTGTTATAAATGTCATATGCGCCTATTAATTTACCTCTTCCAAGAACTGGTGAGTCTACGTTTATTATTTGATTTCTAAAAAAACTTCGCATACCAGTAGCTGATATCTCAGTTAAACCATCTCTACCAAGTCTCATTACCGTGTTTTGATATGAATCAACAAAATATTTATTGTAACCATAAACAGCAAAACTTTCTGGATGATTACCTATGCCATAGTTACCTAAATAAGGCACTATTTGACCTATAACAGTAGTAAAAGAACTTACAGGAACTCCACCTCCTTCTGCAGTATATATAGCATCTTTATCTATTAAAGCTTTACTAACTTTGCTTTCTTGAAATATAATTAAATTAGTATCTTCAGCGTAAAGCTTTTGTATAGAGCCTTGAGCTGGATCTAAGCTTTTAGTAATATCTTCAGCAACACTAAACACGTTGGTATTATTTATACCAGTTCTAGAGTTATATATTCCAGAATAAATTAAAGAATTAAATTTTATACTTGCGTTTGGTTCTTCTTCTACTAAATATGCTCTAACACCATAATCTGTAGATGTGTTATTATAACCTGCTTTTATCCTAGCTTCTTCTACTATCCAGGACCTAGTATTGTCTATAGCTCCAGGAGGATTTGTAGGTTCATAAGAATTAAAACCACCAATGCTTTTAGGTATACCAAACGAACCATTCCAAATAGGAATTGCAGGTTCAGGTGAAGGTGGAGATGTTCCAGCAGTTTTTTTAAGAACAAAACTGTTAAAGTATTTTACTTCTAATGTTGTGGCCATTTATATTATTACTTTTATATGTTATTTTTTACTAACAAGTTTCGTCATTAAAACCTATAAGCAATGTTGCTTGAGGAATTTGATTCTCCGAAGGTATATCTGTAGTTATACTGATACTCATAGTGACTTTATAATAAAATACACTGTTAGCAGGTATCACCTCAGGCCATTGAATTGCTCCAGTAGTCAAGCTTGCTTGAGTCACTGAATTTTGAGCTACTGGCGTAATAGCATTACCTCCAGGACTATCTAATTGTTGTAGCAAAAATGTTGCGTTAAAATTATCAGGATAACCGTTAGTCGCACCATTAAAAGTTGTTGTTAGTTTAACTGGATTTAAACCTATAGATAAATTACAAAAAAATTCTTGTTGAAAAAACCTAGTGCTTTCTCTAGTAGGAAATGGAGATAATATTATATGTGACGCTGCTGTTTGAGCCGGAGTACCTTTACAGGCTGGTATAATAGAACCAGGACCAGGGCATGTGCTAACAGATCCTTGTGATCTAAACATAAAAATAGCAGGACACAAGGCGTATAAACTTGGATCGTTTGCTTTTATTTGCACTTCGTATGAAACTAAAGGTTCTACAAGCCCACCTTGCTGAGCTGGGTTTGCAATTAAATCGCAATCAAAAGGTGCTCCAGGTCCAATAGGGTTTTGAGATGGCGAACTTATTGTGAAATATTGGTCAAAATTATTACTAAGAACCTCAGTATAGGACTGTGTGTTGTTAAAGAAGTTATTATTAAATTTTATACTTTCAATTGTAAATGTTAAATCTTCTTTTGTAAGACCAGGAGCGGCGCCAGCAGGGTTGGTGGCTGTAGAAGAACCATTAGCAGCTTTTATACTTCCTACTATATTTGGTGAAGTTTGTGAAAGAATTAGTGGACTTACGTTTACAGGTGCTCCAACAGGAACTGCTGTATTGCTACAGAGCGCTTGACCTGTTTTATCTATTACTTGTAAACTATTAGGTTGTTCATTAATTATATCTCTATTAATAGATAATGTTGCTGAAGATCCAGCTTCTGGATTATCACAAACTAATTTAAAAACTAATGTATTAGGATTTATTTCTCCTTGATTACCTTCTGGTGCTCTAAACACTATACCAGGCGAACCACTTCCAGAGGCTAAATTTAATTTTAACTTAAATGTACCTGCTGAAGACCCAGCAACAATCTTAAATATACCTAATGGACCTCCATTTGGATCAGTCAAATCTACATAAGGCGTACCAAAATCATTAGTTGTACTTCCTGTGCCATCTACAACAGAAAACGGATCATTAACATCAAAAGTACATGTATTTTGTGAAGGCGCTGTAAAACCAGTTCCATTTAATTGTAAAGGAGCAAAATCATCTGTTACATCACTTCCAGCTACTAAATCTTCTTTTAAAAACCAAGAAAAATTACTAAACTGTGTGAATATATTTGGTGGTGGTCCTTCAGATATAGCCTTATTTAAATCGCTTATTTTTCCAGATGTTGAAGTTTCGTAATATATATCTAGCAAAGAAACAGTAGGAGCTATTTCATATACGTTTAAAGCGGGTCCTAATCCTGTTTTATATTGTCCAGCGTATGCATTAGTAGGATTAACTTGCACTCCGAATTTTTTCTGTGTATTTATTCTAGCTACTAAAGAACTTGAATCAGGAAACGCCGTAAAAGGTAATGAAGCAGGCGTAGAAGGGGTTTGATCTGATATATAATCAAAATTATAAAACAAGTATCCAGCATCTGCGCTTATCCCAGGTGGTGGTACTACTAATTGTTTAAAGTTTTCGTAATTAAATAAATCTTTTATAGTAGCTACATTAGTACTTATATCAGCTGTTTTTTCAGGAAAAAATGGAAAATTTTCTTGATTACCAGAATCAGGTAAAGTTGAAACATCTGGAAAATTATCAGTATTCTTAGAAAAAACTCTACCAAACATACGAACGCTACTAGGAAAATCTTTTTGAGTAGGACCTACTTCTTGAAGATCTCTTGGTATTTTATTTATATTATCATTTGTTAGTATGATATGAGTTGTGCTTCCTAATTCTTTTTCAAATTCATTATCAAAAGGATAACAAGCCATAGCAGATGGTATATAAGCATTGTAATAGTCTTGCTCTGTTTGTTTAACAACTACTTTAAAACTATACCAACCAAGAGGGTTGTAATTTGCCGAAGTTGCATCTCCGTTGTATAATCCTGGTTCACCTGTTCTAAAATCTTTAACATCAGGTATGGTTTTATTAAATTGTATTTTTAAAGAATTACCATCAAAGTCTTTTGTTCCACCTATAGGTAAAGTTTCATTTTCGCCTCTATAAGGAGAATATATAGCTGAAGCTAAAAAAGGTCCTAAAGTACTATACAAGGTTTGTTCAGAGAAAATAGGTGTAGATTGCCTTCCAAATCTATCAGAAAGCACAACACCAACCTCAAAATTTCTATTTTGTTTTAGAGTTGCGTTAGGGTATTCAACACCACTTGTAGTGCTGTCTACTTCGTTAGAAGAAACAAAAAAACTATTTTTAGGAGATGTATCTAAAGTGTAGTCTAGAAACTCAGGAGGCGTATGCTTGTCTTGAAAGTTTCCATAAATTATTCTATTACTTGCAATTTCCTGTGACAACGCTTTTACAGGAACTTTGTCAGAAACTCTAGTTGTTTCTTTTTCAGGTAGAGTTTTAAAAGGTGATTTAGACCCATACTCGTATTGATAGTAATTTCCGTTACCCACAACATTAGAAACTGGTATAGAGTCTACAACTTTTATGGAAATCTCATCTGACTCTTTATAAAGAATATCTATTTCTGTAATTTTTAAATCAGTGTTTAAAGACGAAGCGTTGTAAGGTATTGGTATGTTTAAAAGAATTTTATTTACTTTGTTTTGCATGAAATCTACCTCAGTACTTCTATAGGCTTTTTGCTCATCACTTAGTGTGTTAACGTCGTCTACTCCTCCAGTATTAGTAGATAAAACACCATCATCATTGCTTAAAAAATAACCATCTTGTTTAGGTATAAAACACGGTTGCGTAAAAGGAGCTATTAAAGAATACTCACCATCATCAAACTTATATCTGTATGAAAATCTAACAAATTTATCAGATAAATACTCTATATTAGCGTTATTCTCAAAATTAGAATCGTAATAAGGATTTGGAACAGCTAATATTACTTTTTCACCAACAACAGGAACGTCAGACATAGTGCTTGTAACTACTTGTATAGCGTTTAAACCTCCTCCACCTCTTGTCCAATTAGAAATTATTCCACCTGTATTTTCAAATACTCCAGTTCCAACCCCAGTTTCTAAAAAAACAGTATGACCAATAACGTTTTGAGTTCCTATATAGCTTTGTATGTCTATGCTAAAAGCTGTATTTGAAGGAGCGGGTGCTCCAAGAACTACACCTGTGGCTGTAGTTGGAAGATACTCTTCACTAGCATCTTGCATCGTGGTTTGTGGATCTACAAAATAAACAATCATACCAACTGGTATTGTTTGACTTTGATTAACAACAATACTATTAGGCCAATTAGTGGTGTTTGTTACAAAAGTATTAGGTAAAACAACAAAAACATTTATAGTCGCTAAACCGTTTCCACCAGTTATACTTAAAACATCACCATTGCTGTACCCAACACCTATTTTATTAATAGTTACGGCTGTTACTGCACCAGAAGCTGTTATATCTACTGTTAATCCATTTCCAGTTCCTCCCAAGGTAGGTACGTTTGTAGCTGTAGCGTAAGTATTACCAGCGTTAGCAAGTGTTGCGAATGACCCAACAACACCTAAATTGTTAGGCGCAGAACCTCCAGATGTTGTCGACAAGTTAAAAGTGCTGCTACTTGAAACAGCAGAACACGTAGCGCTATCTACTGTTGTAAGTGTTTTTTGTTCAACACTAGGTTGATAAAGTTCTATGGATTCAAAAGGATAATATTTAGCAACAGATATTTGATCTTCTTTACTATAATAGTATGGATCATTTAATTCTACATTTACTTTTCTAGGTTGATTTCTATTATCAGTAAAAAACAATAAATCTTCTATTAAGCTTATTCCATAAACAGGATTTTGTGTAGAAAAATTCAAAAAAGCACCTTGAGCTATGGTTCTTAAACTAGAATTAACATTTGTGTTGTTAGCAGTGCCCGTGGTAGGGTTAACAGAAACTATAGCTGAAAAAGAAGGAAGTATTGAATTAATAGTTAATACAGCGCCTAAACCACCTGGATCTTCTACTTTTATAGTATCACCATCAGCATATCCGCCACCAAAACTTTCAATATTAACAGTCGTTATTGAGCCTCCAGCTGTAACTATAGATGCTACTAAACCACTGCCGCTACCTGTTAAAGCCGTAGTTTCATAGGTGCCGTCAGTATAACCTGTTCCAGAGTTAGTTATAACTAATGGTCCGTTTATAGCTGTTATTTTTATTTGAGCAGGTATAGTAAAAGTTCCGTCAACTTGAAGAATTTCTCCGACAACATAATCAACAGGTGGTACTCCCGAAGCAAAAGTTAAGTTAATAGTATTAATAACACCACCGCCTAGTACTGTAGTGGTTACAAGAAGACCTTGACCTGATCCAGTTAAACTAGTAGTTGAAGCTCCTGTTGAGGCTGAATAACCAGCACCTCCAGAAAGTATAGTGCCTGAAATTCCTGAACTTCCTTGGTTATTTGGAAAGCCGTCTACAGTTCCAACTGCTCCCTCTGGTATATAAGCTGCTTGATCTTGAGATAGGTTGTTGTTAGTTAAAAAAACAAAAACCTCGTCTTTGACATCGCTAGGTAATGCTCCTATAACTGTAGCTCCTTGAGCTTTAGTAGAATCAATAGCTGGCGAATTTAAAAAATTAACTATAAATTCATTTCCTAAAACTGTTTGCAAAGTTCCTACGTTTCCTTCAGATGCTCCATCTCCTTGCGACTTGTTTATAGAAACATTAACAGCATTTCTATATTCACCGTTGGGTATTAATCTATCATCAAGGTCTTTATTCATTTTAGACCTCATGAAGCTGTTTTTAACTTCTGCCATTAAATTTTAGTGTTTTATCCATTTAGATTTACCTCGCATAACCTGCGTTATTTCATCTAACTTGATATTAGATAATCTTATTTTAGCGTTTCTAAGTTTAGCTGATCTATCTCTTTTTAATCTCTGAACAGTGTATTCTTGTTGACCTGACCTTGTGGACACTATATTGTACAGTATAGAAGCGTATAAAGCGTCTTCAGCCAGCTTAGGCACTTTAGTATCTAGATCACTGCCTAGTCCGTCAGAAATATATTCTAATACAATCAATTTATCTACAAGTCCATTTGAAAAAGACATTTTACCTTCTCTATGGTTTATACTAAACCAGCCATTTATTTGAGATGTTTGAGGATCTAGGCCATAAAGTTTACCTGTGTTAAAGTTTCCATCAAAACCATATAAGTTCCACCAATAAGCAAAGTCATCAAAGTTGTTTAAAAGATTAAAGTTTAATAAATTTAAATTACCTTTTCTCCATCTTTCTTCTGTTAAAGAAGTACCTTCTATGTTTTCTCCAAAATTATCTTGAGTTGGGACGCCAGCTGCGTCTTGAACTGGGTTATTGTATGGGTTTATTGTTAGGTTATTTACAGGATATATTATTCTTTTTATACCTAAAGAATCAATTCTTGAAACCCTAACGTAATTGACATAGTCTTGAGGCAGCACGATGCTTAATGAAGCTGGTACTGTTAATTCTTGTGAGTGTATACTTTTCAAAGTATCATAGCTAAATTCTTGCAAAGATCTTTTAGCAAAAAACAATACATCTGATTTTTTAGCTTTTTGAAGTATTTTACCGTCTCCCACATATCCTACCATAAAATTGTCTATAGCATCGTTTAATGTTATATATTCATAACCACCGTAGTTTTCTTCTACAGTTTCACCAAAAGCATCTTGAGCGCCATAGTTACCTCCACTTAAGGATTTTAATTGAACAACCACGTATGTGCTAGCTAGTAAACCAGTTAAGGTAATTATATTATTAGCAACAGTGTAAGAGGTTATATATTCTGTAAAACTTCCAGGTAAACCACTAGAACTTGTATATAATTTAAAATTATTTAAAGCGTAATTAGTATCTGTTGGATCAAAAGATCCAAAAACTAAATCTGTATCAAAACTAGTAGTAAAACTTTGAGTATTTGGAGTTGGTGGAATAGCTGCAGATAAAAAAGGTTGTGCGCCTTGGTAATATTGCTGATTAGTTTCTGTGTTTAACGCCATTTTTTAAGATTTTATGTTTACTTCAGTTGCCTGAGCTTCTTGAGCTGCCACCTGTATGATTGTAGGATCATTTATTACAACTCCAAAATATTTAAGTATATTAATAATTAAATTATTTTGTTCAGATATATCTAATTCAAAATCTACTGAAGAAGACGTAGGGCCTATTGGGCTAAAAATATATTGACCAACAGTTCCTACTGTAAAACCCCACTGTGGAGAACTTGGATTAGTAAGACAGTTTGCTTTAACACTTCCAACTGTAGTTGGAGAAGGTGAAACTTTTAATATTAAAGAGCTAATAGGAGTGTATATAAATTGAGCGGATGATGTTCCACCTGTTATTGTTATAATATCATTTGGACTATATCCTGTCCCGTAATCTACTATAGATACAGTTTCAATAACACCTGTGCCAGCATTAAAAGTAACAGAAACAGTTAAGCCAGTTCCAGTTCCACCAGTTGTTGCTCCAGTTGGAGCTACAGTTTGATAGCCGGAGCCTGGGGTTGTTAAATTAGCAATTCCATTTTGTACTGCCGCATTTGTGATGTAAAATAAAGGATGTTGCTTTGTAGGAGCTGTTAGTTTTGATCTTGTTATTTTATCAAAATCTTTTTTACTAACTAATTGTGTGATTGAAGAATACTGAGGTTGACCTGTGTATGTCGTTACAACTTCACCTATTTTGTATATCGTAGAAGATGTATTATTATAAAAACAATCTCCGCTAGATTGATATGTAAAATTAATTTCTTTTTCAAAAGGATACAACTTATATGATATGTCTTTAAACATGTCAAAAAACTCTGTATCGTTTTGAGTGTTATTTTGATTTAATCTATTAACTTGATTTCCATCAGGAAAATAAGAATTAAATATTTCTTTTTGCACTAAGTCAGCAATGCTATTAAACTCTGACGGCGTTACATAACCTCTTTGCTCTTTGTTTAATATGTACAAGACTGTCGTATATACTGTGTTTACGCTTACTGCCATTTTAATTTTTTATTATAATACTATAAAGGCGGCCGAAACCGCCTTTTATTAGTATCACTTGTTTTTATAGTTTTTTATCTATAGATTTATAGATTTCAACACCTTCATCTGTTTTCAAAAATGCTGCAAAAGCAGAATAAGGATTTTCATCAAAAGGTACATTCATTAATTTTCTACCGTTTGATCCCCACGTAAAAGTACGTTGATCACCAGATAAATTAATTATACCAGATTCAGCAGCTCTAATAGCTACATTTCTTAATTGAACATTATCATCATTAGCTAAGCTAATAAATAGCTGTGGATTATTTCTAGCAAACAAAAGAATATCTCTTTTTATTTCTTTAGAACTCATGCTGCTTACTTTAGATCCAAGCTCAACTCTTAAAATAGCTTCTGCCTGATCTATATCCATGTTCCTAGCCGCATTTAAAGCATCGATTTGAAGATCTAAAATATCTAAATCATCAGCAGCTTCTTCAACAGCACTAAATTCTTCATATATTCTACCTTTTAAAGGGTGGTACAGTGAAAGTAGTTTCTGTAAGTTTTGTTTTTCTTTTGGAACTTTTAAATCACCATCTTTAAACATAATGTGACCTAAAGTTGCTTCACCTTTTTGTTCATCTACAAGTGGTGAATCTTGATTAGTAGCGTATCTAATTTCTTTTTGTTTACCACTTGCTTTATCAAAATAAAGTAAAGAGTGTTTTTTAGTGTGTCTACTAGGTATTGTTAATGTTAAAGGGTTTTTATTGCCTTTTAAGTAATAAACTCTATCTTTAATTTCCCAACTTGGTTTAGCTGGTTTTACTTCTTTTTTTGATGCAGCTTTTACTACTACTTCTTGAGGTGCAACCTCAACAGCTTCTGCTTTAGCTTTTTTAGCCATAATATAATAAAATTAAATAGTTATAAAATAAACACCCCGCCCGAAGACGGGATGTATATTAATTTTGAATCATTATGAGATTCCTTTGAATAATACAAAGTTGTTAGCAGCTTGTGTTACTAAACATCTTTCAGATAGGAAGTTTACTTCCATAGCATCCAATGTAGATGTAAATGCACCACCGGCAGAACCAGTCAACCAAGACTTCATACGACGATCATCAGCTTGTGAAGCTCTGTAACGCACGTGTAAAAACGGTCTACGGATGTTAGTTCCTAAAACTTGGTCATAAACAGTTGATGTTCCAGCTGGTATTAATACACCTTCGATAGAATTAATTCCGTCGATAGCACCACGAGTTGAAGCATCGTTTAAATATTTCCAATCAGTTTTGTAGAAATCATAAGAACCTCTTCTAAAACCGCTGAAACCTAAGTTTAATGCCATTTCTTCTGA